>ERZ827104.12-NODE-12-length-244780-cov-13.337583_pt1 | contig 244780 bp, 193 predicted proteins | sample MGYA00519781_ERZ827104 | MGnify/ENA primary metagenome ERZ827104 (study PRJEB31778, sample SAMEA3449257) | human gut metagenome | biome: human gut; feature: human-associated habitat; material: faeces | place: United Kingdom | collected 2010/2012 ...
TGTACTGTTCAGTTTTCAAAGAACCATCGCTCTAAGCGACTTCATTACTTTAGCATGAACTTCGCTTCCTGTCAAGCCTTTTATTATCTTTCTTTCCTTTAATTACAGGATCTTCCGACCTGTTCCTTTTCAGAAAGGAATCAACGCCGTCAAAAAAGCCATCAATCCAAATATCACACCGGGGAAATTGGCGATGGCAATAGGCCAATCCCTTTCTTTTTTCAGTAAGCCATAACCAACCCATAATATGCAGTTGATCGCAGCCGCAAGCGGTTGTATATAATCGCCCCTGTTTCCATGCAGATTGCCTATAATTTGCGGGATATAGGAAACATACATAACAATCGCCGCAACTGCCGCAACGCTTCCCAGCGCCTTGACTATTTTTTCATTCATGATCTTTCTCCTCCGTCATCCTATCTTATAATAAGGCATAAAATAAATTAATTTATTAAAAAACCTAAAGCTTATTATATCACCATCAATAATTTTCTGAAATGGCAAAATGAAATCAATTTCATCTTTCTCCAAAACATATTAAATACCTTACTTTCCCTAAATCAGACAGAAATGAATTTACTTACGGCTCCATCTTTACTTTCCACATTTTCTAATAGTAAAATGAATATAAGAATAATGGTTTATACTTAAATTATCCTTCCATTTTCACGCAGGAGGCCGCCATGAAAAAAACTTCACTTTCATTCATGATCACCGCCGGAATATTGGGTGGCATTTTCACCTTTTCCGTTTCTCCCCATTTGGCGGACGCTTTTGATTTAAGCGGCACCCTCGGTGCAGTCATCGGCGGTGCCCAGCAGTACCGCCAAATTGATGCATACATGGATCACATCAACAATACGGATGATGGCCGCAATGAATATTTTCAGGCTCTCATCAAGGACCTGGGCGTATCGGATAATGATTATTACGCCCGTCTTTTGGATGACATTATGGGACGGCTTACCCAAGGCATCGGTGCATCTGATCCTTCTATTTATAACAAACCCTACTTATACTTTTTGAATGCTGATCAGACATTTAATGCGTCCTGCGGTCTTGGTCATGTAATGACGGTGAATGAAGGGATTTTCAATCTGTCGGAAAATATAGACGAAATCGCCGTGGTCATCGCTCATGAGATGGGTCACGGACAGAAAGACCACGTACTTCACGGCACACGAAAAAAATTAAAGACAGCCATTGGCGGCACGATACTTGCCGGCGCCATAGGCGGAAGCGCTTTTTCAGACAAGGCCATGGGAGTGCTTACTCAGCATATTAACAATGTGCAGATCACCAAAAAAGCGGAATGGGAAGCAGATAATCTGGCTTTCGATTATTGTTACCAGGCAGGCTATAATCCGGGGGCAGGCGCAGCTCTATGGGAGCGGGTCATTGAAAAGAAGGGCGATACTGCCGGAAACTTTATCGGTGAAATCTTCTCTCCCAATGACCACCCCAGCCACAAGGAGCGGCGTGATAATTATGAAAAGAAAATCTCCGCACTGTCCGGCGGCCGTGTAACAATCAAGAATAATTCGGATGTAGTACAAATTAATAAAAAGGATTTCCTCAAACCCGCCCCACTTGCCGACATGAGTTCTACAGAAAGGAAATATTTCGTCATGGGCAATCTTGCCGCCGCTTATGATCACGGGCAGAATATTTATGACGCATATGTACAGAACGGTACGGTGATGCTGGGCAACCAAGCGATTTTCACTCCGGTCAGTGGGGATATTTCCGCAGAAGAAGCTGTTGCCATCCTGAATCGTATCAAGTAACCTCTCAATAAAATGCATTTGCGGCCGTTCCTCCAAAGACGGCCATTTTTTATTGATCTAAAATCGCAAAAGAAAACACCCGCCAAAAGCAGATGTTTCATTCGGAAATATTTTTTAAGGATTTTATCTCAAAATGGACTGAAGAAACGAGCGCGTCCTTTCGCTTTGAGGATTTTCAAAAATTTGTGTGCTTGTTCCTTCCTCTTCCACTTTTCCGTCTACCATAAAAAGGACTTTATCCGAAACAGATTTTGCGAAAGCCATTTCGTGGGTAACGATTGCCATGGTCATATTCTCATCAGCCAGCTGCTGGATGGTTTTCAAAACTTCTCCTGTCAGTTCAGGATCAAGTGCCGAAGTAGGTTCGTCAAAGAGCATGATATCAGGATTCATGGCAAGCGCCCGGGCGATGGCTACACGCTGTTTCTGCCCGCCGGAAAGACTGCCCGGATAAACGTCTTTCTTATTTAACAGTCCGACTTTGTCAAGAAGAGCGTCAGCAGCAGGAATTACATCCTCCCGCTTCATTCCTTTCACATAGACCGGCGCGGCAAGAATATTATCCAAGACCGTCATGTGCGGAAAGAGGTTAAAAGACTGGAATACCATGCCCATACGGAGAAGGATCCTTCTTGCCGTCACATCATCGGCATAAACAACTCTGCCATCTTTTTCCTGTGCCAGGTATTCTCCTTCCACACAGATAGAGCCGCCCTGGATGAGTTCCAAATGGTTCAGGCATCGGAGAAGCGTACTTTTCCCCGCGCCTGACGGTCCGATAATGGAAATTACTTTTCCTTTTTCCAGATCCATATTCACGCCGTGAAGGATCGTATTTTTCCCAAAATCCTTCCGTATATTTCTCATTTCAATAAAACTCATGGCTTACTCCTCATAAACGGCATAGCGATTTTCAACATAGGTCAGAATTTTCGTCAGAACTGCGGTACAAACAAGATAAAAAATACCTGCCACCAGGAACGGGGTCGTATCAAAATCACGCTGCACAAACGCGCGGGTAACACGCATCAAATCATTCATGGCAAGAATGTACACAAGGGACGTATCTTTCAGGAGCGTGATGGTTTCATTTCCCAAAGGAGGAATAACGCGTTTCACTACCTGCGGCAGGATAATATGCCACATCGTCTGTTTATAGGTAAAACCAAGCACTTTTGCCCCCTCATACTGCCCCTTGCTGATGGACTGGATCCCGCCGCGGAATATTTCCGCAAAATACGCCGCATAGTTAGCCACAAAAGCAAGTATGGCCGCAGGGAAATCGCTGATCTGCAGGTCAAACAGCAAAGGCAGACCGTAGTAGATGAACATGATCTGGAGCATGAGTGGTGTTCCGCGCATCAGATAGATGTACGCTCCTGCCACCTGACGAAACAAACTGACTTTGGAAATACGTACTATGGCAAGAAGCATTCCCAGAGGAAGCGACAACACGATGGTAAAGATAAATATTTGGGCGGAGACGCCAAGACCGCTGAACATATTTGGCAGTATACGAAAAATGTAATCCATAAATCCCTCTTCAAAAACTTTATTACAGTGCAATGAGAAATCGCCACTTATTATACATCAACTGAGGATAATAAGAAACTATTTTTCAAAAGAAAGAGGCCGGCGTGCATTACGCCTGCCCATTTCTTCGTTTTAGCTTATTTCAGGACGATATCTTTGCCGAACCATTTCTGGGAAATTTTAGCAGCTTCGCCATTCTTGATGACTTTAGCAATACCGTCATTCAGAAGATCTACAAGAACTTTATTGTCTTTCTTGATTCCGATGGAGAATTTATCTTTCGATACTTCACCCGGAAGTTCACGGAACTTGTTCGGTTTCTTGGTCATATAGTATTCGATCAGGCAGGTGTCCGCCAGTACCGCATCAGCACGTCCCGATTCCAGATCCATAAAGCAGGCTGTCAGATCAGGGTACGCTTTGATTTCTCCAAAGGACTTTTTCAGATTTTCATCGCGGTCCAAGAGTGTCTGCGCTGTACTGGATTCCTGAATAGATAATTTCTTTCCTTTCAAATCTTCTGCTTTTTGTACGGTGCTGTCAGCAAGAACTACATAGACCTGTACATTATCCATGTAAGGTTTCGTAAAAGCGAGGACTTTCTGCCGTTCCGGCGTCATAGTGAATCCGTTCCAAATGCAATCGATACGGCCGGATTCCAATTCAGTCTCTTTGCTTGCCCAATCAATCGGTTTAAATTCAATCGGTATGCCGATTTCTTTAGAAACTGCTTTTGCCATGTCAATATCGAAACCTACGATTTCGCCTTTGTCATCACGGAATCCCATCGGCGCAAAAGTATCATCCATCCCTGCTACAATCTTCGTCGGCTTTGCCGATTTATCAGCTGCCGGAGCCTCCGCTTTCTTTTCACCACCGCAGCCTGTCACCAATCCGGCAGCTCCGCACGCCAATGCTCCGATTACAATCATCTTTTTCCAGTTCATATTCATTCTCCTTTTCTTTGTCACTTTATCTTGTTAAATAAATGCTATGACAGTATACTAACCTGTCTTTTTACTTTTGTCAAGTAAAGTAATAAAATATTTCAAAGAATTCTTTTACAGGGTATTCTTACCGTTTCCGGCGGATAGATTCCTCTTTACGCCATGATATAATAAGCATGGAAAGAAGGGACTCTTATGACTACTCCTGTTATTTATGATATATCTATTGGAAAACATAAACCTCATTCGGGGACGCAGACAAGCTGCCCGTTCTGCCACAGAGAAACACTGACAGATATCTTAGATGAAAAAGGCGACATCATTTGGCTCATGAATAAGTATCCTGTTTTCAGAAACACTTATCCCACAGTGATTATCGAATCGGCAGTCCATGAAGCGGATCTCACGGAATATACCAAGGAAAAAGCGCGGCAAGTCATTTCCTTCGGCCTGGAAAAATGGAATTTGCTGGAAAGAGATCCACGCTTCCGCTCGGTAATCTATTTCCGCAACTACGGTCCCGGTTCGGGCGGTTCCCAGCGCCATCCCCACTCCCAGATTATCGGGCTTGAGGATTACGATTACAGAGACAATATCGACCGCGAAAACTTTCTGGGAACAATCTTTCATGAAGACGAGAATTGCTTTGCTTCCCTTTCATCATACCCCATATGCGGCATGGGGGAACTGAATGTAACACTTAAGACGGACGGCTGCACAGACACTTTTGCCGATACCATTCAAAAAATCGCAAACTACATTCTTCATGATTTCCCTATCCCCTGCAACAGTTATAATTTATTTTTCTACCATATGAAACACATCCATGTGAAACTGTTCCCCCGCTATATAGCAAGTCCGCTGTACATGGGGTATCGCATTACCCACGTCATGGATGATGAAAGCTCAAAAAATATTATCTCAATGCTTACCTCACCCAAATATTTCGGCTGATTACTTTAAGGAGAACCTATTGAAACTGTATGCCTTCAGTGATTTCCACCTCTCCGGCGACCCGCCGACAAAACCGATGGATATTTTCGGAGAAAACTGGAAAAATCACCGTGAAAAAATTCTCTCTGCATGGAAAGAAACCATTACCGCCGGCGACACGGTCATCATGGCGGGCGATATTTCCTGGGCCACTCATCTGGAAGATGCTCTTTCCGACCTGAAAACGCTTTCCGCACTCCCCGGCCGGAAAATCATCGTCCGTGGCAATCACGATTACTGGTGGAACACCGTATCAAAAATGAAACGAATGACAGACAATGCTTTTGAATTTATTTTCAATTCTGCTTTATCCGTAGAAAATATAGCGCTCGCAGGCACACGAGGATGGATCCCCGAGACATCAAAAAAAATAACGGAAGAAGATAAAGTGATTATCCTGAGGGAACAGGGACGGTTAGAACGTTCCCTCATAGAAGCGGAAAAATTTAACTGTGAGAAAATTTTCGCCATTCTCCACTATCCTCCTTTTGATGAGCAGAGAAGGCCTACAAAAATGATGGAGATCATGAAATCCCACGGCGTAACAGACTGCATTTATGGGCATATCCACGGTAAACAGAATTTTAACAACCTGCCAAAGGAGCTGGAAGGCATACAGCTCCATCTCACCTCCTCCGATTATCTGAATTTTAAACCTCTTCTTCTTACAGAATGGAATGAATCATGAAAAAACTAACAGAAAGCAAATTACTTGCCGGTTTCATTTACGGCGACCATCATACAAAAGAATATGTATACCTGCCGGGAAGCGAACTGGGCGCGGACATTCCCGTCCTCGTTTATGAAACGGATGAAGGGCGGCGCGACTTATCCATGGATGAGGCTTTGGACGTTATCGAAAAAAGAAGTTTAAAGCCCACCACCCACCCGATTTTCGGGAAAAGGACACTATAAAACGCGGTGCATGATAACCCACCGCGTTTTATAGTGTTTCAACTCCATGTTTTCATCTATCACTTCAACATCATTACCGCCATGTGGCGTCCGGTTCTGCCTGCCGCTTTTCTGTAAGAATAAAACAAATCATTCCTGCAATAGGTACAGATGCCGCAGTCTTCAATATTTTCCGGCAGAATACCTGCCCGCTCTATAAGTATACGGTTCGCCAGCGGCAGATCGATAAGAATCTTCCCTTCTCCTTTAGGTGCCGAAAGCCTCTTCATTTCTTCTTCATCAAATATCTTTTCAAAAGCTTCCACTACATCTTTTTCCACTTCAAAGACGGATTTACCGATAGCCGGTCCGATTCCCGCTTTTATATTCTTCGGCTCGGCGCTATAGCTTTCCTGTAAATGACGCACCGCTTCCCCCGCTATATTTCCTGCCGTTCCCCGCCATCCTCCATGCGCCACCGCAATGGAAGACGTCACGGGGTCATAAAAAAGGAGCGGCGTACAGTCGGCATAATTCAGTCCGAGGGGCACGTTCTTTTCATTAGTATACAAGCCGTCGCACGCGGGAATGGCGGAAGTGAAATCCTGCGCGCCGCGTCCGCAGTCCGCCTTTCCCACCTTCTCCATATGGATGCCGTGAACCAATGCGCAGTTCACCAGCCTTTCGGGAATAATGCCGAGGACATCAAAGAAGCGTTTCCGATTTTCTCTGACTTTTTCCGGCGCATCATCCGTAGAAAACCCCATATTGAGCGAATGGTATGCCCCTGTACTGACGCCTCCGTTCTTTGTAGACACGGCTGCTATCAGATTCTCATTTTTAAAAACATCAAAAGTAAGGAAAGATACGCCGCTTTTCGTTTCAATATGCATATTTTTTCCCTCATTCATAAAAGGTTCCATATCCGCGGGTACAGGCGCAGTAAACTTCATCGCTTCTCCCGTTTCGGGATGGGTGAGAGTGACCGTATGCGCATGGAGCGCCTGGCGGCTTATCAAATCATGATTCCCGCCATACAAATCATCACCTAAAAGCGGTGTCCCCATGTACCGTGCATGGACACGGATCTGATGCGTCCGTCCGGTGAGAAGATGGAGCTTTAAAACGGTATAGTTGTCCCCGTGGCGGAGAACAGTATATTCCGTCCGCGCAGGTCTGCCGTCTTTCCGTACCGTCCACTCAATAATGCTTCCCTCTTTCCTCCCGATAGGCGCGTCGACAATGCCGAACTCTCCGGGAATATAACCGCCTGCCACAGCGATATACTCCCGATGTATAAGATCATGGGAACGGGTCAGCGCATACTGCGCTTTCGCCGACTTGGCGACTACCACTACCCCTGTCGTATTTCTGTCCAGGCGATATACAGGATGGATCCCCGATTTTTCTCCCTTCTTTTGGAAATATCCCGCTACCGCATTCACCAGGGTATCATGGATTCCTGCATTCGTAGGATGGATAATCATTCCTGTTCCCTTGTTCACCACAAGAAGAGTGTCGTCCTCATAGAGAATATCCAGGGGAATATCAGCAGGCACAATGTCTGACGATTCATCCCACACCAAACGGACGCGGTCTCCTTCATGAAGAACAGTTTTCGCATTATGAATCCGGGTACCGTTCAGCCAAACCTCCCCGTTCCATTTTATCCGTTTCCATAAAGCGGAAGAAAATCCTTTATGCCCCCGTATAACATCACGCAAATGGCGCCCCTCATCAAACGCATCCGCCTCAAAATCGATTTCCATAGCCATCACATTCCTATTACACATTTTTTCTATTTTACCATGAAATATGGACTCCACAGGAAATAAAAGAGGCCACAGAAAAAAATTCCATGTACCTCTCCCATTTTTAATAAATAAATCCCCACGCTTACTCTTTCAGCGCCGCCACGCCTGCTTCCAGTACCTTGCCCACACTTTCGCGGAACACCAGAGAACAGCGGCTGTCTCTCGGCGTTTCGTCACGGTTGATCATAACCAGGGAGTCGCCTTGGAAATAATCCACATATCCCGCCGCTGGATAAACCACCAAACTCGTCCCGCCGATAATCAGCATATCCGCGCGGGATATTTCATCAATCGCGTCTTCAATCGTATTCCTGTCAAGCATTTCCTCATAAAGCACCACATCCGGCTTGACTACGCCGCCGCAGCCGGGACAATGGGGAACCGGACTGCAAAGTTCCATAAATTCCTCCATGTCGTACATTCTGCCACACTTCTGGCAGATATTCCGCAGCACTGAACCGTGCAGTTCAATGACTTTTTTACTTCCCGCCTTTTGATGAAGCCCGTCAATATTCTGCGTCACCACGGCGGATAATTTCCCCATCTTTTCCAATTCCGCCAGCGCCGTATGCGCCCGGTTCGGTTCCGCTTCCAGCATTATGCCCTCCCTCTCTTTGTAGAGGGTGAAAAATTCCACGGGATGCTCCGCATAAAAATGATGGGAGAGCATTTCTTCCGGCGACCAGGGAAGCTCCGTCTTTTGACGGTACAACCCGCCTTTCCCGCGGAAATCGGGAATATCCGATTCGGTAGACACTCCCGCGCCGCCAAAGAACACAATCCGGTTATGACTTTTCAACATTTCGATAAACTCTTCCATAGGCGCCATGAAAATTCTCCTTTCTCTGCTGTCCATTTTCTTCATTGTACCTGTTTCTTTCCCATTTGACAAAACGGAGAAAAAAGAACTACTATTTCCATAATATAAGGAGGTTACTATGAGCAGACTCACTTTAGAAAAAGCAAAGGAAATACTGAAAAAGCATACCACGGAAGACCATCTTTTCATCCATGCCCAATCAGTCAGCGCGGCAATGGGCGCCATGGCCGATTATTTCCATGAAGACCGTGACCACTGGGAAGCTATCGGCTATCTCCATGACGTGGATTATGAAGAATACCCGGAGGAACACTGCCGCCATGTCCGGGAATTCCTCGCCCCCGAAGGTGTCGATGAAGAAGATATCCGTACTATCATTTCCCATGGCTGGGGCGTATGTACGGATGAATTTGAACCCGCCACTTCCCTGGAAAAAAGTCTTTTCACCGTGGACGAATTGACAGGCATCATCATGGCATACGCACTCATGCGTCCTGAAGGGATCGACGGCATGGAACTGAAAGGGTTCAAAAAGAAATTCAAAGACAAAAAGTTTGCCGCGGGATGCAGCCGTGATGTCATCAAACAGGGTTTCGATATGCTCGGTCTTGATCCGAACCTCGTGATGCAGCTCTGCATTAACGGCATGACACGTTACAAAAAAGAACTGGGGCTGGAAAAATAATCCGGCAAAGACCTTTCGGAAGAGAGGTCTTTTTTCATGCACGAAGCAAGCAAAAAGAGGAGCCTCCGCTCCCCCTTTATCAGTATTTCCTGCCAAGCACAATTGTTTTTGAAGCAGGTTCCGCCGTCGGAAGGGTCTCCGCTTCGTAAACAAGGTCTTCTGTCAGATGCCCCTTGATATGAAATACACTTTCCAAGTCTTTTTCATTAATATAAACCACGTCGCTTTTCACAATCCCCGGCACCTTGCCCAGACGGGTCATCAGTGTGTTTGTTTCCCCGTCCCAGTAAGCCCCCACCTTGGCGGCGACAGACGTTTCCACTGCAGGGATCCAGATACTTCCATCTTTACCGAGGGCCTTCTTTTTCAGCTTCCGCCCGTTGATGACAAGATCATAATGTTTTGCCACATAAGTCACGCTGCCATCAGAGGCGATGATCTTATGATACACTTCATCGGGCGTGGCAAAGTCTTCCACACCGTAACGCGCAAGATATTCTTTTACAGACGATACGGTGAGCGGTTCCCATCCGTAGCCGTCAGGATAAATATAGTAAGAAACGGTATGATCCGGAGCTTCTTCCATAATCACACGGTCATAGATGATTTCCACGGGTGTTCCCATGGGCACACTTTCAAAAAGTTCCTCCACATCTTCTTCATACATACGGATACAGCCGTGAGATACACTGCGGCCGATAGACCATGGCGCGTTCGTCCCGTGAATACCGTAATTCCCGTAAAGGCCCAGCCAACGGTACCCAAGAGGATTTGACGGACCGGAAGGTACGGTGATTTCCGTTTTCGGATCAGTCCATGAAGGATTCACTTCTTTTTCTGAAATAGAAAACTCCCCGACCGGAGAAGGCATTTCAGGCGCCCCGACAGCCACAGGATAAATACGAACTTTCTCCGTTCCCTCGTACAGCGTCAAAAGCCGGCTTGCCAGATTCAAAATGATTTTCTTTCCTGTTTCACTTTTCTTCGGCGCCGGAAGCGGCATCCCCGATAAACTGCCTACTTCCGTATTGATAGCGGCATCTGCCGTATATCCGCTCACCCCGGCCAGCAGAAAAGCTGTACAGCAAAGAGCTGTTATTTTTTTATACAGTAACATATCCACTCCATTATTTATGAAATATCCAGTTATACTAATTTACTGAAATCACCCCAGCGCCCGTAGACCTCTAAAACATTTATCAAGAGAGAGATACGGTTATTTCTGACAGCTTCCTCCTCTACCATGACCATGACAGAATCAAGAAATTGATTAATTGGTACGGTGAGCGTTTTCAGGGCGGGAAGGGCGCTGCCGTAATCGTACGCATTATAAGCGCTGGTAACTTCTTCTCCTGCTTTTTCAAGAGCAGCATACAAATTCTTTTCCGCCTCTTCCGTAAACAGTTCGGGACGGATTTCAACAGCACTCTTTCCTTTCGTAATATTCGCAAGACGGGTAACCGCCTGACGCATTTCCATTTCTCCCTTCACATGGCTGTCTGCCATAGAGTGCGCTTTCAGGAATATCGCATATACATCATCTACCGCCCCGGTAAGGACAGCGTCTACGATATCGTAATCCACCCCTTCATCAAGAAGAATGGCTTTGATACGCTGGCGGAAAAAATCCTCCACTTTATCCGCAGCCGCCTCTTTTTCTTCCTGCGTCCCCGGCAGGAGCGCAAGCGCCATTTTCACACCTTTGCGGACATCCCAGTGGATCTCCCCGTCTGTCAGAATATGGACGGCGCCGATCGTCTGGCGGCGGAGCGCAAAGGGATCCTGAGAACCGGTAGGAATCAATCCGCGAAGAAACGTCGCCGCCAAATTGTCCAGCTTATCTGAAAGAGACAGCGCCCTTCCGATAGAAGATTTCGGAAGAATATCGCCGGCAAAACGTGGCATGTACTGTTCAAAAATAGCGGCTGCCACCTTTGGCTTTTCCCCGTCAAGAAGAGCGTATTCTTTGCCCATCTCTCCCTGGAGTTCCGTAAATTCCGTCACCATGCCCGTCGCCAGATCGGACTTGGACAGATAAGCGGCACGTCGGACATCTGCCTTTTCGGTATCTGTGAAATTCCAATCTTCACCGATTGCTTCCACCAGCTTCACCAGGCGGTCAGACTTATCCAGCATCGTCCCCATGCCTTCCTGATAATTGATGCGGGAAAGCGCTTCACGATGGCCTTCCAGTGATTTCCTGCGGTCGCCGTCAAAAAAGAACTTCGCGTCATCAAGACGGGCTCGGAGAACACGTTCATTTCCAATCTGTACATTGCGGATCGCCCGGTCTCCTCCGTTCCTGACCGTCAGAAAATAAGGCATAAGCGAGCCGTCTTGCTTTCTGACGGGATAGTACCGCTGATGGTCACGCATGGGAGTCACCACCGCCGGCACGGGAAGATCAAGAAATTCTTCATCAATACGGCCATAGAGCGGCGTCGGATACTCCACCAGATAATTGATTTCTTCCAGGAGATCCGCATTGTGCCAGACCTGCCCCCCCAGCTCCTTTGCTGTCTTTTGCAGTCCCGCGGTAATCAGGGCGCGTCTTTCGTCCTGATCTGCGATAACGAACGCCTTCCTCATCGTTTCCTTATATGTTTCCGGTGATTTGATTTCCACCTCTTCTTTGTAGAGGAACCGATGGCCGCGGCTCATCCGGCCGCTCCGTACATGCGCAAATTCCATAGGGACGACCGCTTCTCCCGCCAGTGCTACGATCCAGCGGACAGGGCGAATAAAGCGGGCTTCCTCATCGCCCCAGCGCATGCTTCTCGTGAAATTGAGCCCTGTAATGAGAGAAGTGAAAAGAGCAGGCAAAATTTCTTCCACTGTTTTCCCCTTATTCACCACCTGCGCCCAAGTATATTCTCCCTCTTTGATCAGGTTGGCCGCGGAAATCCCCTGTCCCCGGGCAAACCCCTCGGCAGCTTTTGTTACATTTCCGTTTTCATCATACGCAGCACCGATAGAAGGCCCGCGTTTTTTCACTTCCTCATCAGGCTGCGCGTCTGCGGCGGCAGTCACGATGACAGCCAGCCTTCTCGGCGTGGCGTAAACGTCCACCTTTTCAAAAGCAATCCGTGCTTCATTCAGCTTAGCGCCGGCAAGAGCATACATCTGTCCAACGATACCAGACATCATATTCGCCGGCATTTCTTCCGTACCGATTTCCAAGAGAAGATTTTTAGACATTCGCGTCACTTCCTTTCAGCATGGGGAATCCCAGTTCCTTACGTTTATTCAGGTACGCTTTCGCGCACATACGCGCCAGATTTCTCACCCGGCCGATATACTCCGTCCTTTCCGACAGAGAAATCGCGCCGCCTGCGTCAAGCAGATTGAACGTATGAGAACATTTCAGCACATAATCATAAGCAGGCAGGACATAGCCTTCTTTAACAACACGGGCCGCTTCCTTTTCATACATGTCGAACAGTTTGAAAAGCATATCATGGTCAGACAGTTCATAACTGTACACCGACTGCTCATACTCATTTTCATGCCATACATCACCGTAAGTCACGCCGTCCGTCCATACCAGGTCATAGACATTATCCTTTTCCTGTATGTACATGGCGATACGCTCCAGACCGTAAGTGATTTCCACAGACACAGGATGTGCATCGATACCGCCAACCTGCTGGAAATAAGTGAACTGCGTGATTTCCATGCCGTCCAGCCACACTTCCCAACCGATCCCCCAGGCGCCGAGCGTGGGAGACTCCCAGTTATCCTCGACAAAGCGGATATCATGCTCCTCCGGCACGATTCCCAGTTCCCGCAAAGACTCCAGATAAATTTCCTGGATATCATCGGGCGACGGTTTCATGATGACCTGAAACTGATGGTGCTGGTACAGACGGTTCGGATTATCGCCGTAACGTCCGTCATCCGGACGGCGGGACGGTTCCACATACGCCACATTCCACGGCTCCGGCCCGATGGTTCTGAGAAACGTCGCCGGATTCATCGTCCCCGCCCCTTTCTCTACATCATAAGGCTGCTCCAATATGCAGCCCCGCGCCGACCAAAACTTCTGGAGCGTCAAAATAATCTGCTGAAAAGTCATATGTCCTCCTGCAAATAAAAAATCCCCGCAACAATTAAGCTGCAGGGACGAATTACAAATCCGCGGTTCCACCCTCATTGGCCAAAGGCCCGCCTTCGTTTGATAGCTGCCCTACTCCGTTCAGGCAGCAGCTCGGAAACGCCTTCCGCACAGTGCCGGACTCCCACCCTCACCGGCTCGCTTGATCATGCGTACTCCTCTTCCTCATCGCTGTGATTATAGGAACATTTTATCAAACGGCAACCGGAATGTAAATACGGGATAATAAAAAAGGCTCTTTTGCACTTGCAAGATTATTTTAATAGACAATTTTTTATCATTTATTCTTTCGTGATTGATTTATTTTAATAAACTTATGACCTCTTTTATAAATCCATACAATAAAAAGTATAAAATTAGCCATCAAAAATAGGATTAAAGAAAAAGCAAAAAATGGCGGATCAACTTGTTTATAGAGTATGTCCCATAATACCTCAATCCCCGCCCATAATAGACAAAATGCACTATAAAAGTCATCCAGCATGGAATGATCTTTTTCTGTTGTTTCTCCTGTTGTTTCTCCTTGGCATAAATCAATATCTATTTTTTGCTTAAACTTTCTAGTTACCGACACAAATCCACGTGTGATAAGAATAAAGATTATATAATAAAAAGCACCTCCTATTCCCATAAATATCCATACCAATATCGTTATGACTAATCCAACCCAAAACATAATGCCAACATTTACATCTTCTGTCTTTTCTTCTTTCTCAAATATTGTAGGATCAGCTTCTTTTATACTGGCAAGTAAGGATTCTTCCTCTTTTTTTAATGCATCTTTATTTGGATCAAAGAAAAATGATATGCAATCAGATTGTTGCACTTTATGTATTGCGTGTAACGCCCTTAAGTATATCCGTACGGACACTTGCCTGTCATATCGCAAATATCCCTTTGCAATATTCTCACACATGGCAGCAAACCCCAAAAATATATGAGGAATGAGTTCTGCTGTCATACTCTTATTATTACTCTCACTACCGGTTTGCTTATCTTTTTTAACATGGTAACTGAATCCGCAATCAGTTAGTTCTTCTATACTATCACCTATTTTATTAATATAGTTTTCATAAAATTCAAGATTATCTGCAGTGACCTGCCTTTCTATCAAAGGGAATGTTTTAAGCAGAACGGAAATCAATTGTACCCGTTGATTTGGTTCCACAAGCCTACAGAAAGATTCTCTAATTTTAGCATAAGGGCGATAAAACATACCTTCAATGTTTTGCGGCGCATATTGTAAGACTTTATTATAGCAATCATATGTTGCTTTCCAATCTTCTTGTATTCTGGATAAGCGGGCGCTTTCCAATAATGTTGAAATGCGCTCCCTGTTATCAATGCTGACCGTACCTCCGATATGAACAATCTCCCCCGCCGCCATCCGATCAGCTTGTTCTAAAGTATACTTGGTGCCACAATACTGACAAACCACAAATCCTTCTTCACGAATTAAATCATTGCCGCCACACATCTCACAGATTAGTTTTTTCATCAATATTGCCACCTTTTAATGAAATATATTCTCCCAAAAGATAAATTAAAAATTTTAAAATATGAGAAATATTCCTTCATCCGCCTGATCCCATAAGATTCATTTTCCTATTCAACATAAGACATAAACATCATTAACTCTTTCCGCATAACATTACCTTCTTGAAATATCAAATTGAGTTAGAACTTCATGGAAATTATTTTATGCAACAACTCATAAATGACTTATTACTTAAAGCTTTCGCGCTTTATTCTTTGATAAGATTTTCCCACTTGGTAATGGAATCCGGCAGTATAGACTTATTGTTTTTATAAAAAGTCATCAGCTCCTCATCCGTAATTTGTATACAATTCTTCATTTTATCCGCATTTTCCACTTTAGGGGCATACAAATACACGATATACCCATCATTTATATATTGCTTAAAACTAAGTGCATCCAGAACACCACTGTACCTCGATGACTTTACTTGTACAACAGCCTTCTGTAGATATTCTTTCCGTCTTGACCTGAACTCACACTCCACATTTATCGTAGTGGATCTCTTCGCGATAGAATTGGAAAGGACATAATAACCCTTTGCTATCTGGAGATAAGAAATCACCAATTCTTCCAAGTCAAAAGACGATAAGTTGTTTAACAGACCTCCTTCCATCTTCTTTACTTCATATACATTTCTTCCAGCACGACTGTTAAACATATATTTGGAATATTCAACAATTTCTTTTTCCTTATCAAGACTTTGTTTAATTCCCCCATTGACTCTGTTAAAAGATCCGCTGATTTGTCCGGGAACTTCTAAGCCCACCAGATAGCCTTCTACCGGTACGACGGCTCCGATGTCCAATTCCTTGTCGCATTTAGGAATCGCTTCTCCTTTGGCTCTGCAAATCCAGTACATTCCGTCGAGATCTCTTGTCCAAAATAAATCGTCCGCTTTTGTATCTAAAAAAGTATTCAACGCAGAATTGATTCTTTTCCCATTCCTTTTTTCGCTCTCTTTCACAATGTCGTAATAGTCCCGATAATCCTTAATTTCTCTTGTTCCATAAATATGGCTCCATCCTATCGCTACATATTTTATTTCTCCTTTAAGACAAAAATTTATCAGCCCTTCCCTCTTTTTCATGTCTTTATCCGTCTTGAGATTAATTCTGGTAACATGCATGATTCGCATCTCCTCACTATAAATACACATTAAACTACTATATTCAGTATACCCCTCAGAAACTTTTTCAATATCATGTATATTTAATATTTTTATACCCATTTCATAAGATTATATATCAGGCACGAATCATTAAAATTATTCTTCACGGATTTTCGAGAAATTGTAAATACACATAAACATCACGAATACCCTATTGTATAGGAGAACGCGTCATACTGAATAAGACTGATCAAAAACTATATGCAAGAAAACAAAAAGCAACACCAAAGGTAAGGAATCCATGACCCCATCAGCGTAATAGATTCTTCACTTTGTGTCTCTATTTCGTTTCCTGTCTTTCTCACAAAGTATTTTTGCCCCGTGCAGAATGACAGGAGACGGCAAGGCGTCATCCGAAATGAATGTGAAGGGTCTGTGCCCATGGTAAGGAAGACCATAAGACGTCATTCTGAGCAAAGAATCTATGACTGTAGTGAGGAAGCCGGTAAGCTGTCATTAAAGTAATAGATTCTTCACTCCGTGTCATCGTTCCATTTCCCGTCTTTTCCACAAGATATTCTTGCCTCCGTTCAGAATGACTGGGGACAGTGAGACGTCATCCTGAACAAATGTGAAGGATCTATACCCGTGGTGAGGAAAGCCGGCAAGACGTCATCAGAGTGATAGATTTTTCACTCCGTGTCACATGACTACTTTCCTGCTTTCTTACAAAGTATTCTTACCACCGTGCAGAATGACAGGAGACGGTATTGTCATCCTGCACCGTGAGAATAATCTGCTGTAGTGCAGAAAGCATGCTGCCCTTTCTCCTCTGCGCAAAATTTAATTCCTTTATATCCTATGCTAAAATAAAAATAAAAGATTATCCTATACGGTCAAGAATGAGGTGAATCCATGAAGTACAGAAAAACAATCCTGCTCATTGCCGCCATGGCGCTGTCCGCATCCGTTTACGCATCGGATACCGCTTTTTCCGATTCTTATGAGCCGGCAGGAAGCAGCATTTCCCAAAATACAGAGTTCCCTTTCACTGCCGCCGTAAAGCAGAACGGCAAGTGGGGTGCCGTCAATGGTGAGGGAAAAACAGTCATTCCCATTACTTATGACAAGATCGCTCTTTCTCTTTCCGATGAGGAAATCAGGGCAGCGGATCTGGCAAGCGAAGATGACCGCGCCGATCTGATTGAAGTGAAGCAGAAAAATCTCCGCGGTTTTTACGACAGAAACGGTAAAAGAATCATCCCCGTTTCTTATGAAACACGTTCTTTCTGGAAGGAAGGATTTCTTGCTGTAGAGGGCCGTGATAAAAAAATCGGTTTCTACAAGAAAGACGGTGCAAAGCTGACAGATCCCGTTTACGAATCGGTATCTGATTTTGAACAGGGGATGGCAATCGTCAAGTCAGGAGGCAAGTACGGCTACATTGACAAAAGGGGAAAAGAAATCGCCCCCCTGTATCAGGAGGCCCGGTTCTTTGCGGACGGACTGGCAGCGGTAAAGGAAAAAAACAAATGGGGCGTTATCGATGAAACAGGTGCCTATGTCATTGCCCCGACGTACAGCAATGCGGGCCCCGCTTATTCTGACGGACTTCTTGCTGTTCGGGACAATAAAGAAAAATGGGGATTCATTGATAAAGAAGGGCGGACAGTCATTCCTTTCCAATATAAAAGTGTCCATCCCCTTTTCCATGAAAGTATGACTGCCGTACAGGCGGAAAATAAACTTTGGGGATTCGTGGATAATACAGGAAATATAACGGCAGAGCCGCAGTTCAAGGCAGTTTTCACACCATTTTCCGAAGGTCTCGCCGGTGTCAGGACCATCGACGGAAAGGCTTATGCCAAAACAGACGGCACGATTGCCTTCATGGCGGACTATGATCAGCTCTATCCTTTTGAGAAAGGAATCGCCGAAGTCAGAAAGGGGACTGTCTCTAAAGAGCATATCCGCCGCGGCTTCCCTATTTCCATCGGCATCGGCTGGGGACATTGGTTTTACCCCCGCTGTTACCATCACTCCCATTTTGGCTGGGGCATTGGATTCCCTCTTTGGTGGCCGGACTACGGCTATGAAGAAATCATTCCTGCCGTAGAGGTCAAACGGGGATATATCGACAATACGGGCAAAGTGATTGCCGCCACATCCAACGACCATGTATTTCCTGCTACGGAAAATGGCATCCTCATTTACAACAATTCCCGCTACGGCTGGGTTGACCGTAAGGGAACATACGCCGCCCACACGATTTACCGTACGATCATCCCTGCTGAAGACGCAAAAGTCCTCCTTGCCAAAGATGAAACCAAGAAGTGGGGCATGCTTTCCATGACCGATGGAAAAGAACTGGCCCCTTTCCGATATGATGATCTCAAATATAAAGGAAACGGCATGATTGCCTACAAGGAAGACGGCAGATGGGGCCTTATGGATACGGCGGGGACACCGCTGACGGAACCGCTTTATAAAAGCATCGGAAACGCGGAAGACAACCGCATTCCCGCAAAGACAAAAGACGGCTGGCTGTATCTTGACTACGCAGGCAAAAAAGCAATTACCTTTGAAAAAGAAGCGGAAGATGTCACCGCGTTCAGAAAAGGAAGAGCCGGCGTCAAGACAGACGGTAAATGGGGACTGATCGACGGCGCAGGAAAATGGATCTGCCCTCCCGCTTATGACGATTTGGATATCTTGTAAACAAAAAAGCACTTGCCCTTACAAGAGGAAACAAGTGCTTTTTAATTGCCTTATTTACTTTCCAAGTCAGCAGTGATTTTTTCAAGAGCTACTTCCAGGGTATGCCAGCCGAGAGTGGCGCACTTCACGCGGACCGGCATCTGAGAAATATCTTTCAGCGTGTATGCCGCTTCCAGTTCTTCCAATGCCGCTTCATCTTTCACATCGCCTCGGATCATGGCAAGGAAAAGTTTACACAGCCGGATTGCTTCATCTACGGTGCGGTCCTGCAGAAGCTCCGCCATCATGGCCGTGGATGCCTGGCTGATAGCGCATCCCGTACCCGTATAAGCAAGATCTTTAATGATACCGCCTTCTACTTTCACTTCCACATCGATATCGTCGCCGCAGCTGGGATTATGCCCATGCTCATGAACAGTGGGCGCTTCCACTTTTCTTTTATTTGTCTTGTCTCTGTTATATTCCAGAATCAAATCTGTATAAAGCTGCTGCAGATCCATCAGTCGTCATACCCCATTACTTTGCGTACACCTTTTAACTTTTCAAGGAAATAATCTACTTCCTCTTCCGTATTATAGAAATAGAAGCTCGCCCGGCAGGTCGCATTGATCCCCAGATATATGTGAAGCGGCTGCGCGCAATGATGCCCTGTACGGATACACACACCGTCATTGGACAGAATCTGCGCCACATCATGAGGATGCACGCCTTCCACGGTAAACGCCACAAGTCCTTCCTTCTCTTCCGAATTCGTACTTCCCACGATATGGATGAAAGGAAGTTTTTTCATGCCTTCTATCGCGCGGGTGACAAGTTTCTTTTCCTGTGCCCTTATTTCGTCAAAACCGATGTCTTCGATATAACGGATAGCCGCCACCAGGCTCACGGCGCCTTCCACATACTGCGTCCCCGCCTCAAACCTGGCGGGAAGATCTGCATAGGTGCTTTCCTGCTCATATACATTCTCAATCATATCACCGCCCAGAAGAAACGGCTCCATGTCTTTCAGCAATTCTTCTCTACCATAAAGAACGCCGATACCGCCCATAGAACACATTTTATGCCCTGAAAACGCGAAGAAATCACAGCCGAGTTCCTGCACGTCCACCTTTTTATGGGGAGCACTCTGCGCACCGTCAAGAACAACCACCGCCCCGTGTTCATGCGCCCGCCTGATTAAAGCCTTCGCGTCGATAGCAAGACCGAGGACGTTGCTTACCTGGGCAAAGGCAAGGATCTTTACACGGGGATCGTCAATCTTTTTCAATTCTTCTTCCGGAAGACGCCCCGTTTCCTTATCCACATACATATACTCAAGAACAGCCCCTGTCTTTTTTGCCGCCCGCTGCCAGGGGACGAGGTTCGAGTGGTGTTCCGAAACGGGAATGAGGATGCGGTCGCCTTCTTTCAAATGGGTTTCCCCGTATGAACGCGCCACAAGATTCAAACTTTCCGACGTATTTCTTGTGTAAATGATTTCTTTTTCACTTTTCGCTCCGATGAAATCTTTTACCACCGTTTTAGACGTATCATATGCTTCCGATGCGGACATGGCAAAAATGTGGGCGCCGCGATGGGGATTTCCGTTATTCCGGGTTACATAATTCATGACCGACCGCATGACAGGGAGCGGCCGCTGCGTCGTAGCGCCGTTATCAAAATAAACAACCGGATGGCCGTTCACCTTCGTTTCCAAAATTGGAAAATCTTTTCTGATTAACTCACTGTTCATTATTTCTCCTTCGTATCCAGTTTTCTCCGGACTTCAGCAAGCACTTCCTCACGGACGCTTTCATCCAATTGGTCAATCAACGGCCGGATCAGCGCCTCTACGACGATAAGCCGGGCCTTTTCCAAAGAAAAGCCTCTTGTCATCAAGAAATAAATCGTATTCATATCGAGTTGGCCCGCACTGGACGCATGATTCCCCGATACATCATCTTCCGTGCATAGCAGCAGGGGAAGTGAAATATTTTTTGTCTTCGGCGAAAGCTGGATGGCGTAATCCCCCTCATCACCCACAGACCCGCTGCAGCCCCGTTTGAAATCCAAAGTGCCGCGGAAGATTTTCTTCGCCGTATCCGATAAAGCCCCTTTCACATCAATCACCGCATTGGATTCTTTGCCGATATGGTCGATGTGGTAAAAAAGATCCAAAGACTGACTGCCTGCCGCTGCGTAAAGAGCGGTTTCCCTCATTTCAGACCGGCTGCCCGCCAGTCTTCCGTAACTGTGGACAATGACCTTCTCCCCGCCCAATTCGGCGGAAACAAAATCAAGCTTTGCATCATCCCCAAGAACCGCACACCGCTGTTCATAAAGAGAGGAAGCCGGCAGTCCCGTTTCAAGATAGGAAACGGAAAGCGCCGCGTTTTCCATCAGTTCATAAAAGGACGCTGTAGCAAAAACAGAATGCTTCCTATCTCCTGACAGCCGCCAGATCAAATTCAATTTTGCGTCCTTTTCCAGTTTGAAGATAAAACATCCCGCAAAATCCGGACGGTCTTCTTCCGCTGTGATAGAAATCGTCAGCTCAGCCTCTGTCTTTTCAGGAATGATGACAGTATATGCCTGCCCTTTTTCCGCCGCCACCAATGTTTCCGCCGATGCCCCGCGGAAATCGGCAGGAAGCGTGCCGCCTTCCGACACATACCGTTTATCGGAAAAAACAGCCGATGCCGAATTTCCTGGAAATTCAAACCGATCCGGACTGTCATTCACATGCAGGTACCGCCAGGTAATCGCCGGCAGCCGGTTTACTCTTATTTCTTCCATGACTGCCTCCTTACCCGATAGCCCCTTCAAATTCAAGATCAATGAGACGGTTCATTTCCACAGCATACTCCAGGGGCAGCGCTTTGGAAATCGGTTCGGCAAACCCGCGGACAAGCATCGCCCTCGCGTCTTCTTCCGACATGCCGCGGCTCATCAGATAATAAATATCTTCTTCGGAAATCCGGCCGATTTTTGCTTCATGTCCAAGATCAATATCGGAATTTTCAATAATAATGGCGGGAATCGTATCAGAGCGGGATTCATTATCCAGCATGAGGGATTCACAGCTGATTGCGCCTTTCATCCCCGAAGCCTCCGGCCCGATGACCACAGCGCCCCTGTAAAGCGCAGTGCCGCCCGCTTTGGAAATAGATTTCGAATTAATGGTCACATGCGTATTCTTTCCCAAGGCTTCCACTTTTGACCCTGTATCAAGAAACTGTCCTTTTCCTGCAAAGGTGATTCCCGTAAATTCGCAGGTTGAATGATTTCCTCTGAGAATCGTATCCGGATAAAGACAGGACGTATGAGACCCGAACGAACCGCTCACCCATACCATGGATCCGTCTTCTTCCACGACAGCTTTCTTCGTATTCAGGTTGTACATATTCTTTGACCAGTTCTCAATTGTCGAATAGCGGAGACTGGCCCCTTTCTTCACGAAAAGCTCCACCGCTCCTGCATGAAGATTGGCCACATTATACCGTGGCGCCGAACAGCCTTCAATGAAATGGCAGTCTGCCCCTTCTTCGACAATAATCAGGGTATGCTCAAACTGGCCTGCGCCGGGCGCATTCAGGCGAAAATAACTCTGCAGCGGCATACGCACATGGACGCCTTTCGGCACATAGACGAAAGAACCGCCCGACCATACCGCATAATGGAGTGCCGCAAACTTATGATACCTCGGGGTAATCAATTGACCGAAGTACGGTTTGATCAAATCTTCATATTCTTTGACGGCCGTTTCAAAATCTACATAAATGACACCCTGCTCTTTCAATTCTTTCTGCACATTGTGATACACCACTTCAGAATCGTACTGGGCGCCTACGCCGGCAAGAGATTTCTTTTCCGCTTCCGGAATACCGAGGCGGTCAAAAGTGTCGCGAATATTTTGAGGCAGATCTTCCCACCGCGCCTTCCTATCCGTTTTCGGGCGGATATATGTGTCGATGTGATCCATATCAAGCTCAGAAATATCGGGCGCCCAGGGCGGCACGTCGAGAGACTCGTAAATACGGAGCGCCTGAAGACGCTTTTCCAGCATCCATGAGGGCTCTTCCTTTTCCGCAGAAATCTTCCGAATAATGTCCTCTGTCAGTCCCCGATCCGCTTTGTAAGAAAATTCCACCTTATCCTTGATATCGTACACGCTCCGATTGATGTCATCGACACGGCTTTTCTTCTTTTCTTCAGCCATGGCTTACACCTCTTTGCGATACGCGTCAAAGCCGTTTGCTTCGATTTCACTCACCAGTTCAGAACCGCCTTCCTTTACAATCCGCCCGTCAATCAGCACATGGACGAACTCGGGACGGATAAATTTCAGGATCTGGTTCAGATGGGTAATCAGAAGCAGCGAATTATTTTCATTATGGAATTCGGAAATATTTCTGGAAACGATACGCACTGCATCCACATCAAGTCCGGAATCGGTCTCGTCAAGCATAGCCAGTTTCGGCTCCAGGATACGCATTTGAAGAATTTCACTCTTCTTCCGTTCGCCACCGGAGAAACCGTCATTCAGATAACGGTCTCCACAGGACGGATCCATGGCAAGCCCCTCCATACGGGACTTCAAAAGACGTTTGAAAGGAAACAGGCGCTGCTGCTTTTCGGAAATGGTCGTCTTTGCCGTACGGATGAAATTTTCTGTCGTAATCCCCGCAATGGAAACAGGATTCTGGAAAGATAAAAAAATACCAAGCCTGGCCCGCTTATCCGTGGAAAGTTCCGTAATATCTTCCCCTTCAAAATAAACATGCCCCTCGGTAATTTCATAGGCAGGATTTCCCATAATGGCATGGAGCAGCGTAGATTTTCCCGCCCCGTTCACACCCATGATGACATGAACCTCACCCGTATTTACCGTAAGGTTTATGCCGTGAAGGAGCGTCTTGCCGCCTACTGCCACGTGAAGATTCTCCACGCGAAGTAACTCGCTCATATAATCACCTCTATATTGTAAACATGCATACACATATTCGTATATACAATTAAAATCTTTTTTTATTTTACAGTATTTTTCGATATATGTAAATAAACTGCCCTGACAGGAATAAAAAGGTAATGTCTGAAAATATTTCCTCTCTCCGCAAAAACGGATCATCACAGTGAAAATCCGCGCTGCACAGAACCGTTTCCGATTCCATACAGCGCGGATTTTTAAACTTCTTTTACATAGTCGTATTATTTACCGCTGACGGATACATTGAACCATTTATGGAACAGCTGGTCATATACACCGTTTTCCATCACTTTCTTCAGTGCGCCATTGATATCCTGCTGCATTTTCACGTCTTCTTTATTCATGAGAATAACAAAACCATCGTCAGAAGGCACTGTCGCAACCGTCTTTGCCTTCTCCGCTCCGCCATGCCCTAAATAATAATAGGCAAGCGGTTCATCAGTGATCACCGCATCAGCCTTTCCCGCTTCCAGATTTTTAAATATATCCGCATTATATTCGGCTTCTACAATTTGAGCCGCCCCCAGTTTCTTTGCCAAGGCCTCGTTGGTTGAACCTTTAACGGCGGTTACCGTCTTTCCTTTCAGATCATCTGCCGCATGAATCTGATCGTCATCTTTCCGCACAAGGATACAGTACACGCCTTTCTTGTAATACACATCGCTGAACGCCGCTTTTTCAGCACGTTCCGCCGTACCTTCCACTGCTGAGATGACCACGTCTACCTTTTTATTTTCCACTGCTGTCATAAACTGGGAAAACGGCATATCTGTATAGGCAACCTCGGCGCCGATTTCTTTTGCTACCGCCTTAATAAGATCCATTTCGAATCCGACATAGTGTCCATGTTCGTCTTTGAATAAAAAGGGCGGATATGTGGCTTCACCCCCTACACGAAGTACTTTCTCCATTCCTGTTTTGGACGCGGGTGCCTGCTTTTCCGCCTCCGCAGATTTCCCGCAGCCCGATACGCCCAATAAGAGACCTGCCGCCATTACTACTGCCAAAGTGATTTTCAATGCTGTTCGCCCCATCATAAACTCCTCCGCTTAAATAAATCCGCCAAAAATAATCTGTCTGTTCTCCCTCTAATATACTCATTATTTATTATATTTTCAACAACCAAAGCTAATTTGTTCTTTATTTTTCCATAATATACAAACCATTCGCAGATAAGCATCCTCTGCATCTTCCATGCAGAGCTAATCGTTTTTGTATTTTCAGGAATCGGCTTTCCAAAAAGCGGAAAACAGGAACGCAAAAAACCGGTATCTTTAACATACCGGTTCCTATAAATAGAATAACAACCTCTTTACGGAATAATATAAACAAGCCTGACTGTCTCAGCAGATGCGGGGCAGTCCTTCTCCCCTAAGCGGGAGGACACGGCGCAGTCCGCCAAGAGCTGTCCGCAGGTATACGCCTTTCCCCTCCAGCACCTGCCCCGCAGCAACAGCATTTCTTCCATATTTATTTCTTCTTAAGATACCCACCGCTTTTTCCGCATCTTTTGGGGAAACGGCAATGATCATTTTTCCTTCGTTCCCCATAGTAAGCGGATCAAGGCCAAGAATCCCTGTAAAGCCCTGTACAATATCCGAAACAGGGATCAGTTCCTCTTCCAGTTCTATCCGCACTGATGAAGACACGGCCAATTCATTTGCCACAGTGGCAAGTCCGCCCCGCGTAATATCCCGAATGGTATGGACAGATATATTTCCCTCAAGCAGTTCTTCCACCATGTGATTCAACGGCGCGCAGTCACTTTCGATTCCACTTTCAATGCCCAGACGATTTGTCAAAACAGCAGCGTGATGATCTCCCAGTGTTCCGGTGAGAATAAGGGCATCCCCCGATTTCATATTCCTGCAGGAAATATCCCGCGAGGAAGGACGTTCGCCGACACCTGCCGTATTGATGTACAGCCCGCCTTTCCCTTCTATCACTTTCGTGTCTCCTGCAACGATACGCACACTTGCTTCTTCTGCCGTTTCTTTCATAGACTGCACAATCTTTCCTAAAATATCTGCATCCAGTCCTGTCTCCAGTATGAACGAAGCGGTCAGATAAAGAGGTCTCGCGCCCATGGATGACAAATCATTCACTGTCCCGCAGACGGAAAGTTTCCCGATATCCCCGCCTTTAAAAAAGAGCGGTTCCACGACAAAGGAGTCGGATGTGAGTACCGGATTTCCATGCAGGGGAGGAAGAACTGCGCTGTCTTCCATTTTCAGAAGTATCTCGTCATCAAAAACGGAAGCGAAAATATCTTTGATCAGTCTTCCGCTTTCCTCTCCGCCGCTTCCATGCTTTAACGTAATTTTCACAATCCCTCCACCCCTTCTTCCTGCAGGGTAATGCAGCACGCCCCTTCTGAGGAGACCATGCACGCGCCGACAGGGTGGGAAGGCGTACAGGTTCTCCCGAAATGGGGGCAGTCCCTCGGCATATTCTTGCCAAAAAGTATATTCCCGCACCGGCAGCCTGCAGGAATATGGTCTTCTACCAGACCTCTGCTTCCTGCATCATACAAATGATATTTTTCTTTCAAGTAAAACCCCGAATTCTTCACAACCCCCAGACCGCGCCACAGGGCATCTCCTTTTTCAAAAAAGGCTCCTACCCGTTCCCACGCTTTCACATTTCCTTCTTCCGTAACCACGCTTCCGTAATCATTCCAGAAACCGCCCTGCCCCTTATTGACAGCAAGGACAAGCCGAGCCACAGCGCTGAGGAGAAGATCGGCAGTAAATCCGCCAATGACCATGGGTTTACCATATGTTTCTGAAAGTGCCCTGTACCGTTCCGCCCCTGTAATGACCGCCACGTGTCCCGGACAGAGAAATCCGTCGATATTTCCTGCGGTACAAAGCTCTCCCAGTGTTTCAGGCATCGTTTTCAGCGCGGTGAGAAGTTTGAGGTTTGAAATATGTCTTTCATCCGCTTCTTTCACGACAGTCGCCCAAATGGGTGCTGTCGTTTCAAATCCCACTGCTGCCAGGACAAATATTGTTTCTTTTTCCTCTTCCGCTTTTTTCAAAGCATCTTCGGGATTATAAAAGAAATCAACAGAAGCGCCTCTGTCCCGCGCCTCGGCAAGAGACATTTCCGTTCCGGGCACAGCAAGCATATCGCCGAAAGCAAGGACTCTGTGTCCGCCTCTAAAAGAAATTTCCACCAATTTATCAATGTATGCAGTCGGTGTCACACAGACAGGGCACCCCGGCCCTGACAGAAGCTGTATCTTCGGTGACAGGATCTGACGCAGTCCGGTCTTGTATAAAGCGGATGTATGTGTACCGCAGACTTCCATAATTTTTACGGGTCTGCCGTCATACTCGCGAAGCCAGCGGATGATTTCATTTTTCTCCACAGCGCAGTTCCTCTATTTCTTTAAAAAGCCCGATCCAGTCAAGGGCTTCTTTCTTTTCTACTTTCTGTATCGCCATGCCTGCATGGACAAGGACATAGTCACCTGTCTCCACGGAAACCATGGACAGGTTCACCCGTACTTTATTTCCCGAAAAATTAACGATCCCATGTGCACCCTCAATGGTTTCCACACGCCCCGGATATGCTACACACATATGATTTCCTTTCGTTTGCTGTATTCATACCATACCATGCCTGACCGAAAGCAAGCCCTCCGTCTCCGGGAGGAAGCGCCTGATTCCAATACGCAGCATGGCCTTTTCCCTTCAAAGCTTCCACGCAGCCTTCCAAAAGAAGACGGTTTGCAAAACATCCTCCCGAGAGAATAACTGTTTTCACACCTGTTTTTTCCGCCATCCGTTCCACAATCCGTATGACTGCCTCATGAAAGCCAAGAGCGGCAGCAGCTTTATCTTCTCCCATGACTTTTTCCCATAGCGGGGCAGGATCAAAAAATGTAACGCTGCCGTTTTCTGTTTCCACGACTTCCTCGTTAAAGAAAAGCTCTGTCGGTATTTTTCTTTCACGTTTCGCAAGCGCCGCCTGATTTTCAAGAAGCATGGCACACCGCCCCTGATAAGTATTATAATCGGCAAGCCCCAAAGCAGCGCTCACCGCATCAAAAAGGCGCCCCATGCTTGAACTTTTTACTGTATTCAACCCGCCTGCAACAGCGGCTTTCACGACAGCCGCCCTCTTGTCATCTGATGGTATACCGCTGTGTACCAGGTGGCATAAAAGACTTTTCCATGCCTGTCTGACGGATTCGTCACCGCTTATCATCGAAATCGGTTTCACTGCGCCGACACGGATAAAAGATCGGTCTTCACAGAGAAGAAATTCTCCGCCCCACACGGTACCGTCAGTACCGAATCCCGTCCCGTCAAAGATTACGGCAAGACATTTCCCGTCCAAATGATGTTCGGCCATAACGGAAAGAGCATGTCCATGATGGTGCTGCACTTCCAAAACGGGAACATCCAATTCTTTTGCCAGCTTCCGTGACTCTTCCGCCGTAGTGTAGCAGGGATGAAGGTCACAGACAAGGATGTCGGGACTGATATGGAGAAGTTCTTCCCAATCAGCAACAAGACGGCGGTAAAAAGCGGATGATTTTTCCAGCGTGAGATCCGAAGGCACCTGGGCAGAATAAATCAAATTATTCACGGAAAGCGCAAAAGACGGCTCCACTTCGCCGCCCAGTGCCAGAACGCGCATCCCCTTCTTCTCTACGGCAACCGGTTCCGGCATATATCCACGGGTACGGCGGAGAATCTGCACGGCTCCCGCCGCGATACGGGTGACAGAATCATCGGCCGGACGGAGAATCTCTCTTTCATCGTAAAACAGAGCGGAAATACTTTCATGACTTTCATAAAAAGCAAAAGCATCGGCCTGTTTGTAAATGATAGGCTCTCCGGTGAGATTGCAGCTGGTCACAACGAGAGGAATTTTTATTTCCGCCAGAAGGGCATACAATCCGAAAGGCGGCAGAAACACGCCGAGACTTTCCGTAAGCTCCGTTACCGCAGGGCTGATGAGCGGCATACTTTCCCTTCTTCTTTTTAAGAGAACGATCGGTTTTTGCGGCGACTCAAGGAGTTCCTTTTCTTCCCTGCTTATATGGCAGAGTTTTTCCGCCTCTCCCACGGTTGCAACAAGAAGCGCAAAAGGCTTGTCCCGTCTTTGTTTCAATACTCTCAAACGCTGAACGGCATCATCTCTGTCTCCGCGGCAGACCAGATTATATCCGCCGACCGATTTCACCATGATAATTTCCTCATGAAGGAGTAAATCTTTGGCTGATTGTAAAAGTTCTTCCCGGCTCCATGGTCCGGCAGAAGGACTTCCCCTCATTTTCGCCAAAAGCCGGGGGCCGCAGTCATGACAGGCGATGGTTTCTCCATGACACCGTCTGTTATTCATATCCCTGTACTCCTCATAACATTGATCACAAAGAGGATATGCATCAAAAGCGGTATTTTCCCTGTCATAAGGAAGTTTTTTCAGAACAGTATACCGGGGACCGCAGGCGGTACACGAAATGTAAGGATAATGACAGCGCCGGTTCCCCTGCGTTTTCATTTCTTTAAGGCAGGCGGAACAGACGGAAATATCGGCAGGTGCAAGCATTTTATTTTCGCTTTCCCTGCTGGGAATGGAAGTAAAAGCGGAAAAAGGCGTAAGCGGTCTTTCTTCTCTCTTTACGCACTCCACAAGGGCAGGCCGTTCCATTTGCTTAAGCCCGCAAAGGAAAGCGTCTATCTTTTCCCTTGTCCCGGTGATGTATATTTCCACTTCGCCGCCGAGGTTCTGTACCGTGCCTGTCAGTTTCAATTCTTTTGCCATGCGGCAGACGGACGGACGGAAACCGACACCCTGCACTCTGCCGGCCACGCTGAGCCGTTCCGTTACCTCATGTTCCATATACGCCTCCCGAAAAATTATTTCTTTAAAATCTTCATAATCCATTCCGCCGCAGCATCATATCCTTCTCCCGTTTTACCGCACACCTTAAATACGGGAGCGTCTTTATTCAAATGGCGTATACCTTCCATAAAAAACGCTTCATCAAAATCAAGATAAGGAAGCAAATCCACCTTATTGAGCAGAATCATATCCGCTTTTTCAAAGGCGAGCGGATATTTATAAGGCTTATCGCTTCCGTCCGTCACCGAAACGATAAGCATTTTTATGTGTTCACCGATGGAAAATTCCGCAGGACATACAAGATTCCCTACATTCTCAATAAAAAGTATGCCGCCTTCGTCCATCTCCATATTATGAACAGCATTGTGCATGAGAGGCGCATCAAGATGGCAGGCGCCGAAGGTATTGATCTGTGTCGCAGAAATCCCCTGTTTTTTTAACCGTTCCGTATCTATATCCGATTCGATATCCCCTTCAATGACATAAGACTTCACCGGAAGGGCGCGGATCAGGTTTTCCAGGGAGGTGGTCTTTCCTGCTCCCGGCGCCCCCATAATATTTACCGCAAAGATATGCCTTTCTTCCAGATGTTCTTTTACATGCTGCGCTATATGGTCATTCCTGCCGTTGATATCAAGCAGGACCTCCTTTTTCACCATGTGCATCGCTTTCATCCTCCACGAATAATTCCACATCTTTTATATAAAATTCTTTCCCTGTTTCCGTCGGGTTTCCACTCCCGCCGCAGAACGGGCAGGTGAAGGAAAACCGTTTCCGTTCAAAAAGTTTCCCGCATTTTTCACAGGACAATTTCGGCTTTACACCTTCAATTGTCACCTGCGCACCCTCACACAGGGTTCCTGCGGCAAGGACATCAAAGTACATCTGGATCGATTCTCCGATAAATCCCGAATCTTCTCCGATGACAAGGTGTATCCCTCTGATCCTGCCATGATTTTCTTCCGCCGTTTTTTCCGCCAGCCTGATGATTTCCAGAGTCACAGGGTATTCATGCATCAGGTTTCACCGCAGGCTTTCCCGGAGAAGGTCTTTTTCTATCTGGCAAGTGAAAAGAAACCGGCTCCGGTGAATCACCGTCTGCCGTAAATGTATATGCCTCATTCAGAGAAAGACATTGTTTAGGACAATGCTCCACACAGACACCGCACTGCACGCAAGCTGCCGGATCGATAGTCCACGTGCGCCTTTTTCTGTCAATCTCCAATGCTCCGCCAACACAGCCGCGAAGACACATCCCGCAAAGAACGCATTTTGAAACATCATTGATGACAGGCGCCTTTTTCAGTTCTTCTTCCGTCACCACCGTCTTCGGCATTTCCGCAGGAACCGCCTTCTCTTTCGGTGCTTCCGTTTTCCTGGGTTCCGGTTGCGGATGCGCTGCCGGCGATACTTCTTCCGCGTTTTCAGCCGCCTCATTCACCGAAATTTCTTTTTGAATGTTCTCTTCCACTTTTATTTCTACCGGAGGCCTTGCCGCCGGTCCCCGTCTCGGTTTAGGCGGAGGCGGCATATGGACAATCTCCGACTTTTCTGTGGAAGGTTCCGTATACATGGCTTCCATGACAAGACATTTCATGGGGCACTGTTCTACACAAGCACCGCATTGTACACAGGCATAGGGATTGATAATCCACTTCCTGTTCTTTCTGTCAATCCGTATCGCTCCCGAAGGACATGCCCGTTCACAGGCGCCGCAGAGAATACACTTTTCCCATTGATTGACAATGTGTCCTCGGTCGATAGGAAGCGGCGTCCGCGGCTGCAGGGGATAGGGGGATGTCACAGGCGGTTTGAAAAGATTGGCAACTATCCTTTTCACAAAGGTCATATAGCCCATAACGCTCTCCTATCTTTCACAACAACTGATACAGGGATCAATGGTCAGGATAATATTCGGCACATCTGCCAGGTCACAGCCCTGAAGCATCTTTACGAGTGCAGGCAGATTGGCATTTGTCGGTGTCCTCAGGCGGAACCGTTCCAGGAATTTGGTTCCGTTTCCTTTTACATAGTAAAGCGCTTCTCCTCTCGGCTGTTCCACACGGACAAAGCATTCTCTTTTCGGCGGCACGCCCCGCACTTTCACGTCAATAGGCCCGTCAGGGATATTATCGATACAGCCCTCAATAATCTCAACAGACCGGAGTACTTCTCTCAGCCGTACTCTTGCCCGCGCGTAACAGTCTCCGTCCGTTTCAATAACGGGCTGGAAATGAAGCTGTCCGTAAACGCTGTCTTTTTCAGCAGCACGAATATCGGTGAGAATGCCGGATGCTCTTGCCATGGGGCCAATGCAGCCCAGTTCCAGAGCCTCTTCCATAGTAAGCTTTCCCACACCCTTCAAACGGCTGTGAACGGTATCGTCATCCATAAAAACATTCAGCATGGGAAGAAATTTTTCAGATAAATCTTTTAAGACCCGTTTCATTTCCTTTAACACAGCACCGCCAATATCACGACGGACGCCGCCCACTTTACAGACGGAGAAAATAATACGCCCGCCGGTCGTCTGTTCAATAAGATCCAAATCTATTTCTCGAAGGCGCCAGGCTTCCATAAAAAGACTTTCAAACCCCATAGCGTCCGCAGCAAGTCCCAGCCAGAGAAGATGGGAATGGATACGGGACAATTCGTGCCAGATAGTACGGAGCCATTCCGCCCGGGGCGGCACTTCTATTTCCATCATTTCTTCCACGGCGCGGCTGTACCCCCAGCCATGGCCGAAAGAACAAATCCCGCAGACCCGTTCTGCCACATAGACATACTGCTGGAAGTCACGAAGTTCCACAAGCTTTTCCAGCCCGCGGTGCACATAACCGATAGAAGGAACCGCACGGACAACCTTTTCATCCTGCAATTCCAAATCCAGATGGATCGGTTCGGGAAGAACGGGATGCTGCGGACCGAAAGGAATCACTGTGCTTTTACCCATTTTCTTTCCCTCCTTCCGGTTTCGCCCCTGCCACGGCGGAAGCGTCTATCCCGAGTCCGCTGCGGAGCTGTACTTTAATCGCCTGATCGGCATGTTTCTCACCGGGCAGGTCATGCCATGGTGTCTTTTCCGCCAGATGGTAGAAATGTCCGCCATAGTCCACATCACGTTCAATGAAGTCTATCTTCAATCCGAATAAATCGTGTATTTCATTTTCCCATACAAAAGCATACCAGTACTGCCCCGTGATACTCATGACGGAACGGTAGACCGGAACGAGGCAGCGGAGATGGTACATGAAATAGTCCTTATCAAATGTATAAGTCAGTTCATATCCTTCTTCCACGCGGGTACAAAGTATCTGCACCAGACGGGCATGTTCCCTTTTAAAGCGGCTTACCTGTTTTAAAATATCCGCAGATTTGATTTCAATTATTTGCTGGTTCATCAGGTTGCCTCCTTTCGCTGCGCCGATTTTCGCCGGGCAACGATCCTTTTATATTCCGCCCGCTTTTCTTCAAGAATCCCCAAACCTTTCACAACGCCGTCAATGATGGCTTCCGGACGCGCGGCACACCCGGGAACATACACATCTACAGGAACAGCGTGATCCATGCCTCCGATCATGTTGTAACAGTCTTTGAAAATACCGCCTGTACAGGCACAGGTTCCCACCGCCACCACGACCTTCGGTTCCGGCATCTGTTCATAAATCTGGCGCACCACAGGCAGATTCTGTACATTCACGCCGCCGGTGACAAGAAATACATCAGCATGCTTCGGATCCCCTGTATTGATAATGCCGAAACGTTCCACATCATAGAGAGGCATAAGACAGGCAAGGACTTCAATATCGCAGCCGTTGCAGCTGGAGCCGTCATAGTGGATGAGCCAGGCGGATTTTCTGATATAAGCCATATTTCCTCTCCTTTCAGCGGATATACATTAAAAAGACAATATTGATAAAACCTGCTACCAAAGTAACGAGCCAGGCGGAACCGAGGAGATGCCGCCATTTCATACGGGCGGTGCAGTTATCTACAAGGGTGCTGAGGAAAAGAACCGCTGCGCATACAAGAATGCCCGTAACACCGCTCCACGGATCCCGCCATTTAAAAAACAGATAAACGAAACCAAGAAGAAATATCTTTTCATACCATTCGGCAATTTCAAAAAGAGCAAGCATGCCGCCGGAAAATTCTGTCTTGATTCCCTGCACGAGCTCCTGATGAATTTCATGGCTCATAGAAAGATCAAATGGCGATTTTCTGAATTTAATCTGGAGTATGAAAAGGAACCCGATGAAAATCCCCGGCATGTAAAGAAAATTGCTTTCCGGCGAAGCCATGATTTTTGAAAGATCGAAAGTGTTGCATTTCAGATAGAAAGCAATCGCCACAAAGAGAAGCATGGGTTCATACGCCATAATCTGAAGAAGTTCCCGTTCTGCCCCCATCTGGCTGCAGGGTGACGATGATGAAAAGGACGCCACCGCGAGGCAGATGCCCGCCATAGTGAGAGTGAAAATGACAAGAAGGATATCGCCCTGCGCAAAAAAGAATATGCCTGACAAAATCATGAAAAACAGGAATCCTGCCAAATAAAAGCCTTGCGCTTCATTCACGGCAATCCGTTCTTTCTCAAAAAGTTTCAGTACGTCATAGAACGGCTGGACCACAGGAGGGCCTATCCTTCGCTGCATACGGGCCGCCAGCTTGCGGTCAAGACCGGCAAGAAGCCCTCCACCGACAGGCGCCAAAAAGAGGTAAAGCAGCGCGTATAAAATATTCATTCCCATTTCATCCACGATACACACCTCCCAGTATAATGGCAAACTGAATGAAAATGCACGCCATACAGAGAGCAAAGCCGGACAATTTCATTTTTCTTTCGCCAAACCATTCTTCCATGTACCAGTTCCGAAGTTCTACGGGAATGATATTATCTCCCGCTCCGTGATAGTTCCGATCATCTCCCATATTAACCCCGGCAAGAAGAGCCCCTACTTTCCTTTTAGGCTGTCCTTTTCCGTAGCGGGAAGGAAGAATAACAAGAAGCACCACCATAAGCGACATAATAATCAAGTTGCTCTGGGCAATAACATCACGGGTAAACCCGTAGGTAATCCGCAGGTACGGCAGGACGCCATAGTTTGAAATCAGAGGGAAAAGAATACAGACGATAATCGTCATCCATGAAAGAGTTTTCAGGGTAAACCATTCCTCTTTGACGATTCCCTGCTCCCGCCTTTCCTGTCCATTCATGATGGACATAATTTTCCCGAGCCACTTGGCCCAGTAAAATATGGTTGTCGCCGAACCGAAAACTAAAAGAAGAAGCAACATGGGGTGTCCCGCATCAATAAAAGCTTTCATCGCCGCCCATTTAGAAATGAGCATGCCGAAAGGCGCAAGGAACATACCACTGATACCGATCACCATGCAGAGACACAGATGGGGCATCGCATTGAAAAGTCCGTCAAACCTTTCAATGTCGCGGCTGCCGAGCTGCTGCTCCGCCGTCCCGACAGAAAGAAACAAGAGCGATTTGGCAACCGCATGGAAAATAACAATCATAATGGCTGTCCATGCCGCCTCATAAGAACCTATACCCGCACAGCAGACGATCAGTCCCAAATTGGAAATTGTGGAATAGGCAAGAACCTTTTTCCCATCGGACTGTGAAATAGCGGCACAGGACGCAAAAAAGAAGGTAATGCCGCCGACAAACATCGCCATCGTTCCCGCATGATTATTTCCAAGGGCGGGACAAAGTTTGATAATCAGAAACACCCCCGCTTTCACCATCGTAGAAGAATGGAGAAGCGCAGAAGTGGGTGTAGGCGCCACCATCGCCCCAAGAAGCCAGCCGGAAAAAGGCATCATCGCCGATTTGGTAAAACCGCAAAGCAGGAGAAGCGCAAGAATAACTGTCACAGGCATTCCCGCCAATGCCAGCCCTACCAGATGGGAAAGCGCCGTACTGTGGTAAGTCAGCCCCATGACGATAATCGCTGCCGCAAAAGCCGCCCCGCCGAGAAGATTCATCCAAAGCGCTTTGAACGAATTATTTACAGCCACACGGGATTCCGTATAGCCGATAAGAAGAAAAGAACAGACGCTGGTGATTTCCCAGAAGGTATACATATATAAAAGATTATTGGAAACAACCAATCCGAACATGGCAGAAAGGAAAAGAAACAGGACGAAGAAGAAAAAATTCCTTCTGTCACGAACATCACGATGTTCCTTTTGAAAGGCCTCCATGTACCCCAGAGAAAAGACAGCGATCAAGCTGCCGATGACACCGGCGATAAGAATCATGATCAGGGTAAAGTTGTCAACAACGATATCGGCATAATAATCAAGCGTCCCATGGCTGACATATTCAAACCATAGAACCGCTCCCAGCTGAATTGCTTCCAAAAGCGCTATCCAATATCGATGAAACCGGACGCAGGTATAATAAAAAACCGCAAGAGCAACGAGGATATCCACTAATATTGCACCTTGCGCCAGAAAAGAATCTCCCAAACGGAAGACTGTCTTATTTCCAAAATAAGTAAATGCTACGAAAAGGGACAGCATGGCAATAGCAGCAGCTGAAACTTTCACCACCGCATCCCGAAGCCTGTCCCCCTGTATAAAAAACAGCAGACCTGCCGTCAACAGAGGCAAGAAAACTAATAATCCCAGTACCCACATAATCCCCACCCCTTTATGATAAGAGTATACTATATATGTTTAATTGTAATTTATAAATGAATATATTTTATATAGTATAGACAAATTACCCTGAGTTCGCAACACTTTTTTTGATTCTAATTTTATTTCCGATCTTTGATAAAGCAGGATTTTTTTCAGCTTGCTCTACCAGATAAACATTTTTACTATTTTTGATACCATATATTGCACTATATTGCACTGAAAATTATCCTACAGCTTGCAAAAACAGGCAGAAATCTTTATCTTCCCACTTCCTTTCACTGACACTTTACTCCTGAACTTTACATTTCTCTAAATTGCAGTATTAAACCGCCTCTACATTTTATAAATGCACCTGTGATTTTCTTCAGGACATTTGCAAGACATAATTATACCAATGGTATAAAGTCACACTTTCTTTCGGTTAAAACCGAACCAGCTTTATATATAGGAATTGCATTAAAATTAATATATAATTGAAACATATTTAACATTTAAATGGTATTCATTTAAGAAAGGACGCCTATGGATTCCATTATCACCGTAAACAATATAAGTTTTTTCTATAAAAACCTGCAGGCGCTGAAAGACATTTCCTTTTTGGTGAATCCCGGCGATTTTATCGCGCTCATGGGCGTAAACGGCGCAGGAAAGTCTACGCTGCTGAATATCCTCCACGGTACACTTTCTCCCTGCCGGGGAGAAGTATATTTTAACGATAAATACATCAGCCGGAAAAATCCGTATGCCTCTATCGGATTCAGTGCACAGCGTCTTGTTGCAGATTGGTTTTTAACTGCTCGGGATAATGTATTTATGGGCTGCATATTAGCGGGAATCTCACACCGGAAAGCAAAAGCAATGACGGAAGATGCCTTAAGCCAGGTCGGTCTTATAGATAAAGCAAATTGCCAGCTGGACGCCCTTTCCGGAGGCCAGCAGCAGCGTATTCAAATCGCACGTTCTATTGTACATAGACCGCAGCTTTACATTTTAGATGAACCGACCACAGGGCTTGATGCGCAATATGCGGAAGATCTCTTTTCCTTTTTGGAAAAAGAACGGTTCCGGGGAAAAACCATCATTGTGTCCTCTCATGATTTGTATCTGTTGGAAAAATACTGCACCAAACTGATTTATCTGGAAAAAGGGAAAATAAACTACTTTGGCGCCCTGGATAAGTTCCTGAAGGAAAATACGCCTATTATGAGATACTACATCTATCTGAAAGAAGATTACCGGCCGAATGACAACATCTCCGCTTCCTATTTTGTAAGAACTCCCGAATCGGGCAAAAGTTCCAACTGCATAGAAATCGAATTGAAAAAAGGCTGCTCATTATCAGAAGCGCTTGCGGAAATCGCGCAAAAAAATGATATCCAGAACATAAAGAACTTGGCAGAAAACGGACTGCGAAGTTTCTTTACATCCGTCACGAAGGAGTAATCATGACCATGAACCCTTTATTATTCAAACACTACGCGGCATTAAACATACCTGCCATTCTCTCCATAACGTACATGGAAGCAAAAATTTTCTTCCAGACGCGCCCCATGTTAATCTCCCAATTATTGACCCCTTTACTCTATTTCATTTTCATCGTGACCGCGTTGTCCGAAACGATCGGAAATATATCGGTGAACGGTGTCCTGATCCCTTACAATGAATACGCCCTTGTCGGTATCCTGACCATGAGCATGATGGGACAGATGTCACGAGTCATTTACCGCATGACTGTCGACCGAAGATACGGTTTTTTCGCCTTGAAGATGCAGGCTGGCATAAAACCATTTTTCTATATTCTTTCGATGAGTACCGGTGCTGTTTTAGGCTACGTCACGCAAGCCGTTGTCTTCTACCTCATTATCCTGGCTTTTCGCCTGCATTTTACTTTATTTTCTTTTATATGTATGTGGGGAATCGGACTGATCAGTTTATTTTTCTGGATCAGTTTGGGCACTGTCATCACAATGTTTATAAAGACATATCAGATGCGTGACATGGTTCTGACCTTTCTAATCATGCCTCTTTCTTTCAGCGCCCCCTCTTTTTATGTGTTGCACGATGCCCCTTCTTTTATACAGGTACTTGCCCTGATAAATCCGCTGACTTATCAGTTAAGCGCTATGCGGGCGGCCGCGTTCGGAACGGTGAGTGAAGTTTCAGCCATGTATGTCCTGCTTTTCAGCTTAGCGGGACTGTTGCTCGCCGCAAGGGTCGTCAGGAATACGGATCTTTTAACCAATGAGCTTACTTGATCCCGGCATATTCAAACAAAAATAAAACCCTCATAAATCAGATTTCAGGTCTAACGTATGGGGGCTTTATATTTTTATAACAGAAATCTTTCCCGGTCCTTATGCCTGAAAAATATCAAGCAGGTCGGACACGCTTTTCTTTCCGAAATGCACTTCGTCATCATTGATGATGAGACAGGGAACGCTCATGATATTATATTTCTCTTTAAGGTTTGGATAGTACTGGAGATCATAGACGTCGGCCGTTACATTTTCATTATCCGCGGCAATACGCTGCGCCGCCGCTACAAGGTCGGGGCACATTGTGCAGGAAAGAGATACGGCAATCTTCACATAGAGAGGCTTGCTGATGCCTTTGATGCGTTTCTGCAGTGCTTCACCCACGTCCTGCCCCGGACCTGCCGCATTGTACATGGCAAGAATAAAGGAATTAAATTCATGTCCGCCGGGTACGCCGTGGAAACGAAGTCCTTTTTCATTTCCTTCCGCGTCACAGATAGAAATGGTATGGTTGTCTTCTTCTCTCGCGGACGGGACAAATTCCGCTTCCACCTTATCAGAAAGAGATGCAAGCTCCATCACCATGCGGCGGTTTTCTTCCGTCATTTGGCTGTCATCCGTATACAGACGGAGACGGATCGGACGGGTAAAGCGGGCAAGTACGGGAGCCAGCGCCTGACGGGTCGCATCATCAAGAAAAGCACCCGCCTCCGCTTTCGGGGCATTTTCCGCTTTGGCAGCTTCCTTCATTTCCCTTTTTACATAAGTTCTCTTGATGCCTAACTTTCTGTAGAGCTGCCCAAGGTATTTTTCCATAGATGTGGCCGCCACGGCTCCATCCGAAACAGCGGTAACCACCTGGCGGAGATTTTTCACGCAGATGTCGCCTGCCGCATAAACGCCATCAATATTCGTTTTCTGATCACGGTCAGTGATGATATACCCCTGGGGATCCAGTTCCACTTTTCCCTTAACCAGTTCGTTTTCCGGCGCATAGCCGACAAAGACAAATACGCCGCAAAAATCATTTTCTGGGGCAGTATAGATTGTTTCTTTCCCGGTCACCCGGTTTCTCAAAACAACTTTACGGATGGCGGAATCGCCTTCCACTCTTACCACTTCAGTGTTGAACATCATTTCTACATTCGGATGTTCTTTCAATTCATCGACTTCCGCATTTTTAATGGAGCAGCGGTCGCGTCTGACGACCATCATGATCTTCTTTCCATACCGGGTGAGGAAGAGTCCCTCTTCCACCGCTGCATATCCCCCACCGATGACAAAAATATCCTTGCCGGAGAAAAATTCGCCGTCGCAGGTCGCGCAGTATGCCACACCGTGTCCTCGGAATTCACTTTCCCCCTCAAATCCGGCCAGCCGGGGATGAGCGCCTGCCGCATAAATGATGCCGGGCGCCTTGAAATCTCCCCGATCGGTATGAACTGTTTTATAGTCGCCGTCCAAATCAAGGCCGGTTGCTTCCGCCGATAAAAACTCGGCTCCGAAATTTTCCGCCTGCTGACGCATCTTACCGGTCAGCTGTTCCCCGTCTGTCATAATAATGCCGGGATAGTTCACCACTTCAGATGTGATAGTGATCTGGCCGCCGACTTTTTCTTTTTCAATAACCAATACGCGGAAACGCGCTCTTGCCATATAAATAGCGGCGGAAAGCCCTGCAGGACCTCCGCCGACCACTATGGCATCATACATTTTTTCCATGATGCCCTCTCTTATTAAAGTTTACCGACAAGATCGAAGGACGGTTTCAATGTCGCCGCCCCCGGTTCCCACTTGGCCGGGCAGACTTCATCGCCATGTTCATAAACAAACTTGGCAGCCCTTACCTTGCGGAGCAGTTCATCAGCATTACGGCCGATATTGCCGGCGCTTATTTCATAAAGAACAACTTCTCCGTCAGGATTGATAACGAAAGTGCCGCGCTCGGTCATGCCGTCAGCTTCAATATATACATCCAGATCTTTTGCAAGCTGTGCCGTCGGATCGCCAATCATCGGATAGGTAACCTTGCCAATTTTTTCCGAAGAGTCATGCCAGGCTTTGTGCACAAAGTGGGTATCGCAGGACACGGAATAAATCTCGCACCCTTCTTTTTTGAAATCGCCATAGAGTCTCTGGAGATCTTCCAGCTCAGTCGGGCAGACAAAAGTAAAATCCGCCGGATAAAAGAAGAGAACACTCCATTTCCCCTGCAGATCCTTATCGGATACCTTGACAAATTCTCCGTTAAGATATGCATCTGCTGTAAATTCGCTTACTTTTTTACCGTTTAAAGACATTTAAAATTCCTCCTTCAAATATTAAAACAGTTTTAACTTGCTTATGTGCTCATTGTATCAACCATATCTAAATATGTCAATATTTAGATTGTCTTTTTCGTATCGATATTTTGCGAAAATAGTATTTCTCTTTTTCTTTTGTAAAATATTTTTCTGCTGTGTTTTCCCTTTTCGTCCTTTCCCTTTATAATAAGAAAAAGAAAGATATTACTAAAATGACAGGAAGGATGCTCATGGGACTCCATTTTATTTTCGGCGCGGCGGGAACAGGCAAAACGCGGCGCTGCTGTGAAGAAATACGCGACTATGTCACCGGTAAAAAAGGGCGCTCCGCCTTTTTCCTCGTGCCTGATCAGGAGACATATACCGCAGAACGTATGCTGGCGGATATTTTCCCGGGCCACGGTTTTATCGATGCCACGGTCTGCGGTTTTTCGCGTCTTGCCTACCGCGTTTTTAATGAGCTCCGCTCCCCTGTGCAAGATGCTCTTTCTCCGTTGGGCCAGCAGATTATCATCAGCCGCATCCTTGCGGAACACAGGAACGAGCTGCAAATGCTCATGAAAATTTCCACTCAGCCTCATTTTGCGGAAAATCTCATGAACCTTTTCCATCAGCTTGATATGTTCTGCATTTCTGAAACGGCGCTCCATGATGCCTCTCTTGCCGAAGAAGGGACACCACTGGGACGCAAACTGGCGGATCTTTCCCTCTTATATAAAAATTACCATGACTACCTCCATACCCGCTTTTCTTATGAAGGCAGTCTTTTTGACCTGCTTGCCGGGGAAATACCGAAATCGGAAATACTCCGCCGATCCCGTATATGGATTGACGGCTTCAACGGTATGACACCCCAAAAGATACGCATCGTATCCGCCCTTATCCACACGGCGGAAGAAGTGACATTCACACTTCCCCTCCCGGACGCAAAAGAAGGATTGTCCAATGAAATATTCGCCCGCCCTGCCAATTTATATGCTCTCCTTTCGGAAAAAGAGCCTCACTTTGATTCCGTCACACTCCCCGAAATGAAACGGTTCCGCTGTCCCCGTCTCCGTTGTCTCGCAGCAGACTATTTCCAAAATGTTCCTTCTCCCTGTCCGCTTCCGAAAGAGACTTCCCCGGTTCCTGAAAAGGGCATCCATATCGTTTCCGCACCGGACAGCCATGCGGAGGCGGACTTCATTTCCCGCCGGATTCTGTCACTTGTCCGCGATAAAAATCTCCGCTGGCGGGATATCCTCGTCCTTCTTCGTTCCGCCGACACTTATACGGACCCGCTGGAAAGAAGCTTTTCACGCTACGGGATTCCGGTCTTTACAGACGAAAAACAGCCCATGAATAACCACCCCCTTGTCATGCTCCTTGACGGGCTTCTCCATTTCATAAAAGCGGAAAGCCGGGGCAAGAACAGGGGATTTACAAGAGAGCATATTTTCCGCATCTTAAAAACGGAAATATTTCCTTCTTTCCCTACGGATATGATAGATAAGCTGGAAAATTACGTTTTGAAATACCATATCCGTTTTTCCACGTGGCAAAAGCCCTGGGCCTTCCGCGATTACCGGAGCATTGATCAGGAACCGGCCCCTCTTTCGGATAAAGAAATTACAAAGCAGAATACCGCCAATACATGGAGAGAAAAGGTCCTTTCCCTTTTGAATCCTTTTCTCGCAGGCTGGAAGGGAGCTCTCTCCGCAGAAGATAAATGCGCCTTTCTTTATCGGTGGTTAACAGAGCAGCAAATCCCTGAAACGCTTTCCGTCTGGGATGAACTGGAATTTGAAAAAACAAAAAAGCGTCCCCATCTCCAGGTTTGGAAAAAAGTGCTTTCTCTTCTTGACGAAATCGTCCATGTCACAGGAAAAGACATCCTCCCCGAAGAGGAACTTTGCGGTATTCTTGCTGATGGTCTTTCCGCCCTTACCTTCTCCATGATTCCTCCCACTCTTGACCATGTGACGGTCACCTCCATGGACAGAGGATACGCGGCAGAAGCGAAAGTGGTCTTCATCCCCGGCGCATTAGAAGGCTCTTTCCCTAAAAAAATTGATGACTCAGGATTTTTCACGGAAACGGAAAAACAGGTCCTTCTGAAATCCGCCCGCATCAATCTTGGAAACAACCTGATGGAGCTGGTACAGGAAGAACAATTTTATACGTATCTCGCCCTGACACGGGCATCGGACACACTCTATCTGTCGTACCCCGCCGCTGCTGCCGACGGAAGCGCCGCAGAACCGTCCTTCCTGCTGGAGCGGTTGAAAGCCCTCGGCTATTATACGGAAAACATGGAAATACTCCCGCCCTCTCCCCATCATGACGACCCCTCGTTTTTTGCCAACCCCAACCAGGCCCTGTCCCTCCTTCCCGAAATACTCCGTGAAGGCCGTCCCTCACCGGTGAGCAACTGGGCAGCGCTTAAAGACTGGGCAGAAGGAAATGAATACAGAGAGCTCATGGAAAGTAAACTGGCAGGGCTCCGGTATCAAAATACCGCCGCCCGTCTGCCAAAAATGCTTGCGCGCAAACTTTTCATGAAAGGAGGACGCTTTTACGGTTCCGTCACAAAACTGCAAAATTACAGAAGCTGTCCCTACCAGTACTTCCTCCGCTACGGAATTGGCGTAGAAGAGCGGAATACAGGCGAAGCGGATTATTTGGACTATGGCAATTATCTCCACGCGGGGCTCCACCAATTCGGCGAAGTCCTGAAATCGCAGAACCGCCAGTGGCGGCAGACGACGGATGAAGAAATTGAAAAGATTTCCGAAGACATCACGGAAAAAATCACGCCGCGTATCAAGGCGGATGCCTTTTCCTCGGATCAGTCGGCAAAGTATACCCGCCGCGTTCTGGATCAGACCTTCCGGCGGGCACTTCAAAGATTCCGTCAATGGAGCCGGCAGAGCGGTTTCGACACGCTGGATATGGAAAAAGAATTCTATCTCCGTATTTCCGCAAGTCCCACTGACAGCTTTACCCTTACAGGGAAAATAGACCGTGTAGATACAGACGGCAGGTACGCCGCAGTCTGCGACTACAAGACAGGCTCGCCGAAGCTCTCCCTGAATGAAATCATGGAAGGTCTCTCTCTCCAGCTTATTACCTACCTGCTGGCGCTTTCAAAAACAAAGGATACGAAAGATCTGCTTCCTGCCGCCATGATGTATATCTATCTCCACGGGCGGCCGAAATCCATAAGCGTACCGCCCAACGGAATTCCCCATCCCAAAGAAAAGGAAAACACCAACGGTATTTTCTTAAATGACCCGGATGTGCTCCGCACGCTTGACTCCCAATCAGGCACGGATGACGGATTTATCGGTGTTTCTTATGTAAAAGACGGCAGTGTAAAGAAAACCTCTCCCGTCCTTACGGCAGAGGAGTTTGAAGCACTGAAAGCACTGACGGAAAAAATACTGATCAGGCTGTACAACCGCCTTGAAAGCGGGGAAATTGCCATCCATCCCGTCAAGAACGGAACGCTGTCGCCCTGCTCATACTGTCCCTATCGGAGTATCTGCCGCTTTGATCCTGCACTGCCCGAAAACAGTTTTGATTACATTTCCAAAGTTTCTGACAAAACGATCCGGGAAAAACTGGACGAGGAAATGAAAAGGAACGGAAAGGAGAACCTATGAGTCAAATGACATGGACAACCGCGCAGCAGGCAGCTATTGACGCCCGCAGACAGAACCTTCTCCTTTCCGCCGCCGCCGGAAGCGGTAAGACGGCGGTACTCACGGAGCGTATCAAAAAACTGATTACCGATATGGATGATCCTGCCGACATTACGGAACTTCTGGTTCTTACATTCACCCGCGCGTCGGCAGGGGAAATGAAAACCCGCATTTCTTCAGGCATTGCAAAGGCCCTTTCGGAAGTGGAGCAGGAGCGAAATACGCCTCTCGCCCGTCATTTGTCCCGCCAGCTCGTGCTGATGTCAAGCGCACAGATTTCCACACTTGATTCATTTTTCCAGACCCTAATCCGCCGGTATTTTTACCTGATCGACCTCGATCCGAACACGAAAATGCTGACAGACAGCAATGAAATATATGCCCTGGAGCAGGACGTGCTTTCAGAAGTCCTGGAAACGTACTATGAAAGGGGTGAACCCGCTTTCCTTGACTGCGCGGATCTGCTTTCCGGCGGGTTTGAGGACAGCGGTTTTAAAGATACCATTCTTTCCCTCTATCACTTTTCCTGTTCCATGCCCTTCCCGGAAGACTGGCTCGGCAGCCTTTCCCGTCCTTACGGCGAAAACGGCGCAGCTGCCTTAAGCGATCTTCCATGGACAAAAGACATTCTTGAAGATTTCCGGCGCCGTGCCCAGAGCTGGGCTGATTCCTACCGCCAGATTTTCACTTTTCTGGAAAACGAACCGGCCCTCGCGCCGTATGCGGAAACGCTGTCTGATGAATTTGACGCCTTCACCATCCTCTCAAAAGCAGAAACATGGGATGAATGGTACAAAGACGCGCCGAACATTTCTTTTGCCAAACTGAAGGCGGTGAAGAAATCCTCTTCTGAAGATCCTATCCGCTTTGAAGAAATAAAAAACAACGTCCAGGCAATTCGAAACAGTGTGAAAAAAGAAGTTTCCGAAAAGCTCATCCCTTTCTTTGCGATTTCGGAAGAGCAATGGCTCCATGACGTGATCCGGATGCATCCCATCGTCCGTGCCCTGTCGGATGTGACCATTGCTTTTTCCCGTGCTTATGCCAACCGCAAAAAGCAGGAAGGCCTTATGGAATTCACCGACATGGAACATTATGTCTTGGACATCCTTGTAGACAAAACCGCGGAAGGATTCACACCGGAGCGGGCGGGAGAATTCCCGTCATCGGCGGCACGGGAGCTGCAAAAAAAATATAAAGAGATTATGATTGATGAATACCAGGACACCAATGATGTGCAGGAACTGATCGCCACGCTTCTCTCCAATGGCAGGAACCGTTTCATGGTAGGCGATGTCAAGCAGTCCATCTATCGTTTCCGCCAGGCTGACCCCACCATTTTCCAAAAGAAATACAGAAGTTTTTCCTCTGATGAAAATGCGGAAGACAGACGCATTGATCTCAACCGGAACTTCCGCAGTGACGCCGCGATTCTCGCGTCAATCAATTATATTTTCCGCCAGCTTATGAGTGAAAAGCTGTTGGAGCTCGATTACGGCGATCGAGAAGCGCTTTATCCGGGGCGCCATGAAGACCCCCGTCCCGCTGCCTACGCAGGCGGTGCAGTCGAAGTGGAACTGATTGATAAAGTAACCGATGAAAATACTGTTCCCATGGATGAGTCCGTCAATGATATCACGAGCATCACCTTTGAAGGCCGGCTCATCGCCAAAAAGATCCGCGCCCTTATGGAAGAAAAGCGGCAGATCATGAACAAAGACGGCACCTTCCGTTCCATAGATTACAGCGATATCGTTATCCTCCTCCGCAGTATCGATAAAAAAGCGCCTGCGCTCCTCAAAGTATTGAACGAGGAACATATTCCTGCCACCGCTGATAAAGATGATGATTTTATCCGCTCCATGGAAGTGCAGATCCTTTGGTCGCTCCTGAAAATTTTAGACAATCCGCGGCAGGACTTACCTCTTCTTGCGGTGCTCCGCTCCTCTCTTGCGGGACTTGACGAAGAAGATTTCGCCCGTCTCCGCCTTGCCCTCGCGCCGGAGGAAGATTCCCTCTGGGATATTCTTTCGCGGGCCAAAGGAATTATCTCCGAAGAAAAAGCCCTCCGTCTTTCCCGTTTTCTTTCACTTTATGAAACGTGGAGAAAAGAGGCACGAAAAGACGGCGTCGCCCCCCTTCTCCGCAGAATCATTGAGGATACGGACTATCTGTCATGGGTGGCGGGACTGCCTAACGGCACCGCCGGCAAATCCCATGTCCTTTCCTTCTATGAACTGGCAAAGACAAGAGACTCCGCTGCGGTAAACGGCCTCTTTTCCTTCCTGGAATACTTACGGCGGGCGCAGAAAGATTTTAAGACAATTTCCACGTCTGCCAAAGGGAATGCCGTACAGATCATGTCCATCCACAAAAGCAAGGGGCTTGAATTCCCCGTGGTTTTTCTGGCGGACGCAGCAAAGTCTTTCAATGTGAAAGATCTGGATCGGACTGTCATCTTTCATCGGGAAATGGGACTCGGTATCCATTACTTTGATAAAGAACATATGGCACACTGGCCGTCTCTTTACTGGATGGCGATCCGTACCGCCGCCGGCCGTGAAGCCCAGGCGGAAGAAGCGCGCCTTCTCTATGTCGCCATGACACGAGCGCGGGATTTGCTCTGTATCACCGCTTTCAGAAAAAACTTCATTCCTTATATTTCTTCCTGTCTGACCCCGCTTTCCTCCCTGACGGAAGCGGAAAGCCGCCTGCCAGCCCACATAACGGCCGGCGGGAAATCTTATCTTTCCTGGATTCTTCCGGCTGCCGCCCGCCACAGAAGCGCTGCCTATCTGTGGGACACAGTGGGAAAGATCCCCTCTTATCTCGCACCTGACATAAACGACAGCCCATCTGCGTTTCATTTCACCATCACACCGTGGCAGGAACTGCTCACCGGAGAAGAACGGCGGACAGAAGAAATAAACGGAGAAATGGACTTCGAAGAATGGGAAGAGAAAAAGAAACAAAAAGAAGCAAAAGATATTGACAACATAAAAGCTTTTCTTACGGCTCCCGCTTCAAACGTGCCGGACTGGATGGAAAAGCAGCTGCGCTGGCAGTACAGTTTCAACGGATCCGTTCAAACGCCTGCCAAGCTCACCGCTACCGCCGCGGTTGCCCTGAAAGAGCAGCAGGAATCCGGCGCCGAAGGCATAGAACCCTTTTCATCGGAAACGCTGGCTCCTGCCATGGAAAGCATTCCCTCCGGCGAAGAGTCCTCCCTTCTGCCGGGCTATGAAGACCCGCCCGCATTCCTTGCAGAAACTCCTGCCTTCACGGGTACATCTTACGGCACCCTTATGCATAAAGCCATGGAACTCATAGATCTCACCAGACCGTATGACGGCATTCCAGATCTCAGGAAAGAAGTGGAACGCATTTATGAAGAAAAAGGTTTTACGGAAGAAGAAAAGAACGCCCTGCTCCAAGATTCAAAATACCGCGCGCCACTCCGTGATATCCGGCGGTTCACGGAAAGCGCCTTAGGCCGCGCTATGAAAAAAGCCGCGGTAATCCGGAAAGAAATGCCCTTCTCCCTTCTTCTTCCGGCGAAACGTTTCTACCCAGGCTGCGAAGAAGGAGAAAAAGTTTTCATGCAGGGCATCATGGACTGCCTCATTGAGCGTGACGGCCATATCGTCATCATTGACTATAAAACGGATCGTACCGGCTCCGTTGAAGAACTGCAAAGCCATTACAGAACCCAGCTTCTCGTCTATAAAGACGCAGCAGAGCAGCTTCTCGGCAAGCCGGTCATCGGCGCATACCTGTGGTCTTTCCACTGGGGACAGATGATTGCCATCAAATGACGCTTCAAAAAAGAATATTTCCAAATAACGAAACTGCCCCTATAAGTCAGATCCGGAAAATTCGGCTTATAGAGGCAGTTTCATTCCTATTATATTTTCTTTTTGCTTTTAGGCGCAGGGAGTTCATCAAACATCGCCTTGAATAATCCCGTTAAATACTTCTGATCATCTGCATGATCCACCAGTAACATTTTCCCCGCGCCTTCATAAGGCAGCGCATACTCCGCATCCGGCATATAATGTACTGCTGATTTTACAGGTTTTACAAGCAGCCTGTCATCATATATCCCTCCAACAATTTTGCCTTTGTAGTACAGAATATATTCTCCCATCATGGCCCTGCAGCTTACATCCTCCAAATCAGACAACTGTGCCAAAATAAAATTCAAATATTCTTTACTCGATGCCATATCATCCCTCCTTTATTTCTATCCAGCAGGAAACACCTTTCCCTTTATACAAATTTATCCGTCTGCTTATACTCTCATATGCTTTTTACAATCACCGCACCACATCAATTTCCGGACGGCGGTCCCTGAATACATGGATGGTATCCCTGATTTGTTGAAGTATATCCGTATCTATCTCCCCGAAAGCAATCCCTTCTTCCGTTCCCAGACGACAGACATCATTTCCCCACGGGTCAAAGAGCGCCGAGTTTCCCGCGTACTCCGTTCTCCCTGAAATTCCGCCTTGGTTGACGGCGCACAGATATATCTGGTTTTCCACCGCTCTTGCCTGTCCCAAAAGCGTCCAATGGAAAAGACGCGCCTTCGGCCAGGCGGCAGGGACAAAAAATAAATCCGTTTTCCCTTCCAGGACAGAACGGCGCACAAGCTCGGGAAAACGGATATCATAACAAATGACCATGGAGCAGGAAATATCATCCAATGTAAAGGAAACCGCATGATCACCGCCTTTGAAATACATCGGTTCATGGGCATAGGAAAACCCGTGAACTTTATCGTATTCAGCAATTTTCCGTCCTTCCCTGTCAAAAACGAAAGAACGGTTATATACATCGTCCCCACAAAGAACAGCTGCCGAACCGCCTACGACATTCACATGGTGTTTTTTTGCGAAAGAAGACAAGAACGTTTCCGTCCGCTTTCCACCTTCATCAGCAATTGATTTCAGTTTGCGGGAAATATAAAACCCCGTGTTCCACGTTTCAGGAAGGACAAGAATATCCGGATTTCCCTCCATCGCCTGTTCCATCAATTCTTCCGCATGGCGGTAATTCGTTTCCACATCGGCAAGAACCGCCTGCATTTGTATAAGGGCTATTTTCTTTTTCATGAGATCTCCTTACGCTGCTGCATTTCTATTTCTTCATTATAAATAAAACAAAAACAAAATAAAACCGCCTGTTTCAAAGAACAAACGGTCTTATAAGCCAAAATTTATTTTTAGAAAGAGTATCGCGCAGAAAGGGTAAATGTCCTCCCGTCACCCGCATAATACTTATCAGAGGCGGATTCCTGATCATAGTATTCTCTGTCAAGGATGTTATAAATGCTGAACTGGACAGAAAGATTTTTGTTCACCGCATAAACGGTATCCATGTTCAAAAGGAAGTAGGCATCACGGGATTTGAATTTGCCGCTTTTCCAGCCCGGCTCATTCCTTGCGGAAACGAACATACTGTCCACATTCACGGTCCAAGGATGATTTGTGTACGTCACACCGGAATGGAAAAGGTGGCGGGGAATTTCATAATCTCTTCCCATGGCATAGCCATTATCCGCATCGGCCACTTTGCCAAGCTGCCAGGTATAATTGGCATAAACCGACCACAGACTGCTGAACTTATGGGTGACGGACAGTTCCGCCCCATGGGTCCTTGCCTCTCCTACATTTTTATATGTCTTTATATCAGCACCTTTAGCAGTTTTTCCGATAGTAACGAGGTCAATGTAGTCCTTTGTCCTCGCATAGAACAGGTCTGCGGAAATTTTTGTTTTTCCCAGGTCTTTTTTGATTCCCAGCTCCCAATTCGTCGTAGTTTCTGGTTTTAAAGAAGGATTCGGCTCATAACGGCCGCCATAGGACGGTTCCGCATACCGGTAGAGCTGGTAGAGAAGGGGCGGCGCAAACGATTTCCCAAAAGACAGGTACAGATTGGTATGATTATCCAACGCATAACTGGCAGACAACTTGGGCGAGAACTGGTGGTAGGAATCAGATTCCAGTCTTGTCGGCGCCTTTCCTCTGTAATAATTATAACCGCCATATTTTTCATAATAGTCGTACCGTCCGCCGATGTACGCTGCCCAGCGGCTGCTGAGTTTCCATTTGTCCTGAATATATAAAGCCCAGGACTTCGCCTTGCCGCCGAGCCATTGGTCATCTTTATTTCCTTTCACGGCACTGTCCCATGATTTCCAGTCGGAAACAGTCTTCCAAATGGTTTCATCAAACCGGTCCTTCCCGTAAGAACCGCCGAAAAGAATGGTATGGCTGCCTGCGGTCCAGCGTTTATTCAAATCAAAATCCCACGATTTTGAAGGATAGGATGTCTTGCTGCCGGCACCGTCAAAAGTGCGACTTGCCTTGACCGTCTTATCAGGCGTGATATATCCGCTTTTTGTGTAGTCGGTCATGCCGAAATGGGCATGGATTTTATCCTTCTGATCATTGTAGGTAAGACTGTGCATGTCATAGACGCGCCAGCCCCTGTTGCCGAAAAACGTGGACGCCGGTACGCCTGACGGTTTGCTGAAACCCGCAGACAGGTACGAACGGGGATCCGTATATTTCCATGTATAGTTGGAATGGGTGAATTTATAAGTGAGCTTTCTGTCTTCCGTGAAATCATAGCCCAGATTGAAGCCATAGCTTTCGGACATGACTTCCTTCTTCCCCCGGTCGCCGATGATATATTCTTTCCCATCAGCAGTCGTGTCTAGAGAGGAAGTATCCACGCCGGTAAAATTATTTTTCCCCTTGCTATTCTTTATGGCATAAGAGGAGAGGTACGAACGCCAGCCGTCCGTTATTTTACTTTCATAAAAGATGCCCCAGTTCAATCGATCCTTCCGTCCGCTTGCCATGTAACTCTGCTTCACCGTGTTGTGGCTGCCGTAGCCCAAGTTTACAGCACCGTGGACGCCATTTTCTTTCGCCGACTTTGTCATAATATTGATGACGCCGCCAACCGCACGACCGCCATAGAGCGCCGACTGCCCGCCGCTGACCACTTCCACTTTGCGGATATTTTCCACAGGAATCATATTCCAGTCCACTGTGCTGTTCCAGGCGGTATTCATCTGCTGTCCGTCAACGAGGACAAGGATATTCTTGGAATTATACCCGCGGAGGTTCACGCTGCCTTCCACCGTAGTATCTACATGTACACCGGTCGCCAAAGCAACGGCCTGTGCCGCATTCTGCACATTGCGGTCCTTAATTTCCTTTTCTGTCACGATCTGTACATTCGCAGGAACATCCTTTGTCGTTTCTGCCTGCCGGGTCGCCGTGACAGTGAGCCCCTTCAGTTCATACACCGGCACAGGCGCTGCACTCACGCTTACACCGCCCGCGGCTGCCAATACAGCCAACATAATTCCATACTTTTTACTTTTCATCTCTTTATCTCCTTTACTTTTGCTGACAGGATTCTTAGATATAAAATAGCACAGCAGCACCTGATTGTTAATACTTAATAAATAATCAGGCATAAAATATATTTATTCCCATGCAGTCTGCCGCCTGCATCAGAAAATCGGCATGTTCCATCTCATTCGTATAAATTATATCTTCACTATTACATTCTGTTTCTTCTTTTACCTATCCCATATAAAAACGGCGGCCAGTGCTCTGACAACCGTTTTCATCTGAAAAATGAATTTAATCTTCAAATTTAATGCCGGCTGCGCCGCCTTCATGCCGGACAAGTTTCACCGGTTCACCCGGCGCCGGCTTAGTAAAGGTAAAATAATGATCTTCCTTGCTCTTCCATATCACGCAGTTTACCACACTGCCCGGCACCTCTGTATCCATGGCTCCCGATTCATTAGTTCTTCCATACATATGTACATCGGATCCGGATAAAATAATGGTGTTTCCTTCTATCCGGACACGCATGGCTGAGCCGCCGTATATATTGGCATAAGGCAAATCACAAGAGGCGCGGATGGTCATACCGACGCCGGAATTGCCGACCGTCGGCACACTGTCTTTAGCAGCGGGAACATTAGCCTTAACGCCCACATTTCCGAAGGCTTTTCCTAAATTAAAACCCGCTTCCACCTGCATACCCGCTCCGAGAATAAATAAACCTGCCAGCATGCCCGTAACGACTTTAATACCTTTTCTCATAAAGACGCCTCCCTTTAAAAACTATACATAAGCTATTCAACATTATTATATCAAAAAGAAATAAAAAAACACCCGTAAGTTAGCGCCGATACAGATTTAAATTTTATTCCTGCCCGATCCTTTTTCCATTCGTCCTTCCATGTTCTCCACACGCCCGGCTTCCAGGTCAAACGTGTTTATTCCTCTGCGCATTCTTTCTTCAAGCCGCCATCGGCGTAAGGGATATAGATGGAAAGGATCCCAAAAATGGCCAGGAGCCAGCAATACCACATATGGGGAATGATTTCCATCGCATTTATCACAGTACCATTTTTCGACGCCAGCGCGGAAGCGGTCAAAAGCTGGGCACCATAGGGAATAATTCCCTGAAACACACAGGAAAAAATATCCAAAAGCGACGCGCTTCTGCGGGAGTCTATCCCATATTCATTGCTGATATCTTTTGCCACACCGCCGCTGATAATAATTGCCACCGTATTGTTTGCCGTGGCACAGTCCGTTAGGGACACGAGCGCCGCAATGCCCAGCTGGGCGGATTTATTCCCTTTGATCATTTTGCGCAGTTTGGAAATAAGCCATTCAATACCGCCATAGTAAGCGATCATTTCTGAAATACCGCCGCAGAAAAGAGCAAGGAAAAAGGCTTCCCCCATCCCCATAAAGCCGTTCCAGATATTCTGTGCGAAAGTAATAACCGTAAGCTCCGCCGATGCCATGCCGATAAATCCGGCAAGGAATATTCCTGCAGTGAGTACGAGGAATACATTTGCCCCAAGGAGCGCCAGTCCAAGAACGGCAATATAAGGAAATACTTTAAGCAGGCTGTAATCAAGCTCCTGCAAATCAGCTGCCGCTGACGGCTGGCCAATAACAAGGAGAAGAAAAATCGTGAGAACTGCCGCCGGAAGGGCAATTCTGAAGTTCATTTTAAATTTATCTTTCAATTCACAGCCCTGCGTCCGTGTCGCTGCAATCGTGGTATCAGAAATCATGGATAAATTATCTCCGAACATAGCGCCGCCCACACAGGCCGCCACCATGAGCGCTTCAGAAATTCCGCTCTTCACGGAAATTCCCGCTGCAATGGGTACGATGGCCGCAATGGTTCCCATAGAAGTCCCCGTGGCCGTACCCATAAACGCAGAAATAATGAAAATGCCTGCCGCCAGGTATTGGGCAGGAACAAAACTGATCCCCAGATTTACTGTTGCGTCACGGCCGCCCATAGCGGCTGCCACGGCGGAAAATGCACCGGCAAGGATGTAGATCATGAGCATGGTCATGACATTTTCGTTGCCCGCGCCTCGTGAGAAAATGCCGAATTTTACCTGGAGTGTTTCATCTCCCATAAAGAAAGCGGAAAGAACCGCAATAAACATGGCTGTCACCGATGGAAACTGGTAAAATGCCATTTCCACGCCATGAATCTGAAAATAAATCCCCGCGCCGAGATAAATGACGATAAAAATTAAAAAAGGCAGAAGAGAGAGCGCTCCTTCCTTTTTGTGCCGATACCCCATCCGAAAATCCCCCTTTACGTTTTCACCCATTATAACAAGATTTGCCCTAAAATAAAAACAGCTTGAAGCCTTTCGTCCAAAGCTGTATCGATAACAAAATATTTCTTCCGGTCTGCTACAGCAGCACCATTTTCAATCCGATGGAAATGAGAATAATTCCGCCGAGGACAGCAGCTTTATCCGCCAGCCTCACTCCGAATTTCCTGCCAATCATCACGCCAGCCACACAAACCGCAAATGTTACTGCCGCAATAATGAAAGCACAGACAAATGCGGCCGCCAAGTCCATTTTCTCATTGGTAAACCCTACGGAAAGCGCATCGATGGAAGTCGCGACGCCTTGTAGCAAAAGCGCTTTTTCCCCCACGCCGGCCCGGATATGTCCCGCATCACCGGAAAATCCTTCTTTCACCATGCTTACGCCGATAAAGCAAAGAAGAAAACAGGCGATCCACGGAATATAGGATGCAAAAAATTGAAATATTTCCACAATGATATGCACACAGATCCATCCTGCCATAGGCATAAGCCACTGGAAAAATGCAAAAATGCCCGCCATAAAACTGATTTTTTTCCATCCCATGCCCGGTTCATGAAAACCGTTCGCCAGAGAAACAGAAAAAGCATCCATCGCAAGACCGGCACCGAGGAGCACGCTGCTCAGCAGAAATACAAAGTCCATATTTTCTCTCTTTCGGAAAATAAAAAACCGGAACGCTATGCCCGGTAAATTTCCTAATCAGAGATCCCGCGCATAGATTTTGCTAAACACGTGAGTCTCGCATTTTAAAGTAGAGCCAGACCATAAGGTCAGCATGTTGACTTACTGCACAGGATGCTTGCTACTCCCCCACTTATTGAGAATAATATCACCAAGCCTGCTGTCTGTCAAGTAAAATAATCAGTATTCATCGCGTTTCCAATACTTGAAATATATTATCATTTAGAAATTTTTATTTCGCTTCATCTAAATATCTTTTTAGCTCTGCCGTTATTGTGCGCAGTCCTCTGACACCCGGTACGCCCCGCTTTCTCATCTCAGAAAGGGGACAGAATGACCGGTCATAGGTTTTATTCCGCCTGATACGCATACAGTACCGTTCCCGTTTCTTATCTTCTTTTCGGCAGGGAATATCGACTTCCACCGCTTCACATCGGTACAGGATAGCAGAATAAGGCGCCGCCATATACATGTACACCGTGTCTCCCTTCTCGATATGTCCTGCCTGCTTCCATTCCACAACATCCGTCTTCCGGAATGCGGAAATGATGTCATAGTAATACGGATTGGCAGGTATGATCCATGTATGGGGCGCGGTGTCCTGTTTTGACCCGCTCTTCTTTTTCTGCGTCAATCGGTAACTTTCATACAGAAATTCCATAATCTGACCATCCGGCAGTGTATCATCCAGAATCAGACTCACCCAGCTCTTTTTATTCATATGCCAGGCGGGATAAATACCTTCCGTTCCGCAGAACTTTTTTCCCTTTTCCGGCGGAATTTTCACATTGATCACTTCTATGACCGCCCCGTCTTTTCTACCATCCAATTTATTTTTCGGAATTGCCACAATGATTCCGTACCATTTTTTATTTTCATGATTTCTGAATACGCCATATCCGGGATATTTTTTCCACGGAAAATCCGGACGGTCGCCGTACCGCATCCTAATCATCTCCGCAATCCGCTCCGACTGGTCAAAAAGAAAAAGTCTGTCAGTAAAACATCCGGCGCCTATCGTTTCCAATATTTCCACATAACGGGCCCTGACCGTATTCACAAAGGCCCCCGTCTGATACGCCACATGGACGGGAAGATACTCCTCTCCCGCCGCCGTATCGAAAACGCGTCCGAAAACGTTCCCTTCAAGGCTGATAGAAATGTCCGCCCTGAAATCTCCATCCATAAATAATTGGGAATAATGGTACCCTTCTTTGTCCTTATGAAAACCGAACTCCGCCAGTTTCTCGAAATCCGGTCTTTTCCGTTCAAATACTTTTGCTTCCAACCCCATATCTTTCTCCTTGAAAATATGTTTTCTGTAATTACACGCAGAGAGCCGTCCGTAAAAAAGAGATTCCCGAAAGAATCTCCTGATCACACTATTCCCTTTTAGCCGGTTTGATCCCTTTCTCATAACTGGAGAAATCTTCCTTTATCCATGCCAAAAACTCTTTACATTCCGCCTTGAACGCAGGAGAAGGTTTCAATGCCAGGGCGCATCGGAATTCTTCTTCCGCACGCCGGCTTAAATTCTCCGCTTTTTTTACATCTTCTTCCTCCTCCGCGCAGTAATACAGGGCAAACCCGAGCCGGTAATGCCATTCATAGTTTTCCCTATTCCGATCCATGCGTTCTTCCAGAATTTCCAGCGCCTTTTCATACTGCTCCGTATTATTATAAGCCACGGCCAGCTCACCCATCAGGAGATCTGTCTTTTCTTCTTCGGGAAGAGAGGTAATGGCCTTTATGACTTTCTGCGGTTCGTCATCTACATACCATTCTGCAATCTGTTCCAGAAACGGCCGATTCTTATCAAAATAAGCCTCCTCTTCCGGTGTATACTCCTCCTCCGCTTCACAGCAGATATACTCCATGACCATCCGGCAGAGATTTCCCGCCCTGTCGTAACCAAAGTACACGGGATAGCAGCCATCTCCGAATCCGCTCTGTATCATGGGAAGCCGGTATGAAGTCCCCGGTATCGTGAAATTGATCCAGTCGCCCCCTTCTCTCTGGAACCGGGGCGCTGCTTCATAGCTCTCTGCAAATATATCTGCAAAGAAATCATCATATATATTTCCTTCCGGATTCTTTTCATACCAGTCACTTTCAAATTTGCAATAAGCGTCCCTTACTTTGACATCTGCCACAGTCGCCAGCCCTGCATCGACAGCGAATCCGATATAATCAAAATTTTTCCAATCAGACAAATCTTCTGTACCGGTCAGCGCCAATTCATAGTAAGCCGCTTCTTCCTCAGCGAAACGGATCCGTGTGGCAATGTAGCGGAAATTTCCTTCTTCCATTTCTGCCGCCAGTGTTTCCAGCATGAACGTTCCGACAGGAACTTTCTCCCTGTACGGCACAGTGTTTTTATCCAGATACACAAGAGGGTCGCATACAATGATCTTCCCTGTAGGGAAAGTTACGGTTCCCATGGAAAATAAAAACAGTTTCTTACCCTGAAACTCACTTTTTGCAAACAACTCTTCATAATCGACAGCAGGCGCCAGCATTCCTTCCTTCTTTAATTTTTCATATGCTTTTACCCATTTTTCTTCATCCGACATCCCTATCCCGCCTTTCCGATATCATCTTTATTATATGATTTAATTCTATCATTCTCTTTTCTCGAATGTCCACGCCCGCAAAAAAGAGCCTCCCGAAGGAGACCCTTTTCATCAAAAGTAAGAACTATCCCTTAAAATATTTCACGCCTGCTTCCAGCAAAGGCTGGAATTTATTGCCGTAAATATTTTTCGCGATATTCGCGCCGTTTCTTTCCGTATGCCCCATCTTTCCCAGAACTCTGCCGTCAGGACTGGTAATGCCCTCAATGGACCAATTTGACCCGTTCAGGTTGTACCGGCTGTCATAAGTCGGGTGGCCTTCACTGTCTGTATAAAGTGTTGCTACCTGTCCATTGGCAATAAGCGCTCTGATCTGTTCATCAGACGCAATGAAGCGCCCTTCCCCATGGCTTACGGGAATACTGTGCAGATCCCCCGGACGGCACAAAGACAGCCATGGAGATTTTGTAGAAACCACTTTTGTCGTTACATAATGGGACAGATGGCGTCCGATGGTATTGAATGTCAGCGTCGGCGCCTCTTCTGTCAACGGCTTAAATTCACCGTATGGAACGAGTCCCAGTTTGATCAGAGCCTGGAATCCGTTGCAGATACCGAGAACCAATCCGTCTCTTATATGGAGAAGTTCTTCCATGGCCTCCATGAGTTTTGCATTGCGGAATACGGCCGCAATAAACTTGCCGCTTCCATCCGGTTCATCCCCTGCGGAAAAGCCGCCGGGAAACATGACGATCTGTGATCTGGAAATACGTCTTGCCATTTCTTCCACGGATTCTTTCAGTTCCGCCGCATCTCTGTTTCTCATGATGAAGATGTCTGTATCAGCGCCTGCCCGTTCAAAGGCTCTCGCACTGTCCACTTCGCAGTTGGTACCCGGCATCGTGGGAATAAATACTTTCGGTCTTGTAATGGCAGTTTTCACGGCAAAGCGGAATTTCGGTTCCATTTCATCAATGACCGGAATATTTCCCGTAAGATCTTCCGCACGCCTTGGGAAAATAGGATCCAACGTCTTCTCATACGCACGAAGAAGGTCTTCCAGAGAAATTTCCGTATCCGCTATTTTCATCACCTCTCCGCCGATGGTGCCGAGAATTCTCGTGTGCGGCTGCTTTGCGTACTCTTCCGCCAATTCCGGCGCAGTTTCCACAATGATCGCCCCATAGAAGTTCCCGAAATACTTCGGCAGAGGCAAAGTCCCCGTCGTGAAGTCCACCCCCAGCTTATTGCCGAAAGCCATCTCCGCGGCAGTCACAGCGACACCGCCGTGTCCTACGGCTTTCATGGCCGCAATATTTCCTTTCTTCACTTCCTGATACAGGAAATCGGCATGCAGTTTAAATACGTCAAGGTTCGGCATTCCCGTCTCATCCTTGGGCATCCCGAAAAGCATGAGGATATTTCCTGCCTGTTTCAACTCCTGGCTGACCGCTTCAGAAGCCTTTCCGGGAGCAACAGCAAAGGAAACAAGCGTCGGCGGTACATGGAGATCATTAAACGTACCGCTCATGGAATCTTTGCCCCCGATGGCACCGAGACCAAGAGCCGCCTGCATATGGAATGCACCAAGAAGAGCAGCAGCAGGTTTTCCCCAGCTTGTCCTGTCTGTCAGTTTTTCAAAATATTCCTGGAGCGTGAGGTATGCCCTGCGCCAATCCGCTCCCATTGCCACGAGGCGTGTCACGGAAAGAAGAACCGCATATACGGCGCCATGGAAAGGACTCCACTCCGCCAGATCCGGATCAAAGCCGTGTGCCATGAAGCTTGCGCTGTCCGTCTGGCCCCGGCGTACAGGAAATTTAGCCGCCATTCCGTCAGCGGGCGTCTTCTGGTACCTGCCTCCAAAAGGCATGAGAACCGTCCCCGCTCCGACAGTAGAATCAAAACGTTCCACAAGTCCCTGCTGGGACGCATTATTCAGGTCACCCATAGCTTCTAACCACATCGCACGGATATCTTTGATTTCAGGACGGACAAAAAAGCCTTCTTCATCCGGTTGGGTAATATATACATCTTTTCTTTGGGACGCCCCGTTTGTATTAAGGAAGGCACGGGAAATATCGACGATCTTATCGCCCCGCCAGGTCATCACAAGACGCCCCGTATCATTCACATCGGCAATGACTGTCGCTTCCAGATTTTCTTCCGCCGCATAGGAAATAAAACGATCGGCGTCTTCTTTCCTGACAACCACCGCCATCCTTTCCTGCGATTCGGAAATCGCCAGTTCCGTACCGTCAAGGCCTTCATATTTCTTCGGCACGCTGTCCAAGTTGATGGAAAGACCGTCTGTCAGTTCCCCTACCGCCACGGATACGCCGCCCGCGCCAAAGTCATTGCACCGCTTGATCAGACGGGTCACTTCGCCGCGGCGGAAAAGGCACTGGATTTTTCTCTCCGTCAGCGGATTGCCTTTCTGCACTTCCGCGCCGCAGGTTTCGATAGATTCCGTATTCAGTTCTTTGGATGAGCCTGTCGCGCCACCCATACCGTCACGGCCTGTCCGTCCGCCCACGAGGATAACCACATCCCCCGCCTGCGGCCGTTCACGAATGACATGGCTTTCCGGAGCCGCTGCTATAACAGCGCCGATTTCCATGCGTTTTGCCATGAATCCGGGGTGATAATATTCTTTCACTTCCCCTGTGGCAAGGCCAATCTGATTTCCGTAAGAGCTATACCCTTTCGCCGCTTCCACAACGATTTTCTTCTGCGGTAATTTGCCCGTAAGTGTTTCGGAAAGCGGTGTGTGCGGATCCGCAGCGCCGGTGACACGCATCGCCTGGTATACATAAGAACGTCCAGACAGCGGGTCTCTGATGCAGCCGCCGAGACAGGTCGCCGCACCGCCGAAAGGTTCGATTTCCGTAGGATGGTTATGCGTTTCATTCTTAAAGAGAAGGAGCCAGTCTTCTTCTCCATCGACAGTGTCAATCGTCACTTTGATTGTGCACGCATTGATTTCTTCGGAAGAGTCCAGATTTTCCAGGCGGCCTTCTTTGCGAAGCGCCTTCACGGCCACCGTCGCCATATCCATGAGTGTCACAGGACGGTCGGTCTTTTCCCCGTACACGCAAAGACGGCTATCTGCGTACTCATTCCATGCCTCTTTGATCGGTTTGGTGAAAATGCCGTCTTCAATTCCTACTTCGGTAAGTTCCGTGGAAAACGTGGTATGACGGCAGTGATCGGACCAGTAAGTGTCAAGTACACGAATCTCAGTGACTGTCGGATCGCGCTTTTCTTCCGTCCTGAAATATTCACGAATCATAGCCAGATCATCATGGCTCATGGCAAGTCCCATGTCTTTAATCAGTCTGTCGATCCCGGCATCATCCAATTCACGGACACCCTCTACAACCGCTACAGGTTTCGGCTCTTCAACGGGCAGATCCAGGGTTTCCGCTTCTTCCAGAGATGCTTCTCTTGATTCCACAGGATTTACAAGAAATTTCAAGACTTTTTCCCGATCCCCGTCTGTAAAATCACCATGGAAAACATACACCAGAGCACACCGTACACGGGCACCGTCACGGCCTGTAACAATAGCAAGGCACTGCTCTGCCGAGTCCGCCCGCTGATCATACTGGCCGGGAAGGAATTCCACGGCGATCACCATATCCCCTTTCGGTAATTCCGCCTGCACGGAGTCTACCGGCGGTTCGGAGAAAACGGTCGCCACAGCCTTTTCATAATCGTCACCACTCAGATGATCCACATCATAACGGTGGTAAATGGCCGTTTCATGAATCCTTTCACCAAGAATTTCTTTCAGCTGGGCAGTCAGACTTTCTTCTCCCTGACGGAAGTTTTCTTTCTTTCTCACGTAAAGCCGTCTAATGTCAGACAAAGTGCACACCTTCTCTTTCATATATTTTCCAAATGACAGAACGGAAATAAATGGAACAAACCTGTTTATACACACTTATATTACCACAAAGCTTTCCCCGCCGTCCTCATGTTTCCCCGCATGCGCCTTTTATTTCCGCAGAGACATATTTCTCTGCTGCACCTAAAGGAAAAGATAGCTCTGTCCAACAAAAAAGCACCCGCCGGGGATAGCGGATACCTTTGCATGTCTTATTGCGGGAAGTATTTCATCTCTACACGGAAATGAGATAATAAAGAGCAGTATACAGGCAGCTTTACCCTTTCTTTCCATGCCGATACCGCTTTACCGCCTCAGTGAAATTCATTCAAAAAACGTATCCCCTGTTTTTTATACATGGAAAAACCAATCCCATCCATCCGTCATCCGGCAGGGAATCCCCCTGGACTCCATCAATTGAAAAAACTCTTTCAATTTTTCCTCGGCACTTTCATAATTATAATACTTAAATCCCTCTCCCCAGATTATCATGCCTGTCTTCCTGCCGTTTTTTCGATACAGACGAATAAAGTACTTGGCGCCCCCACTCAGCGGACGGCGGTACAGTAGTACTTTCCTTGCTTCCACCCGTTCTATATCGGACAGGGGACAAGAAGTTTCAAACACATTATGGATATACAGTATCTCATTTTCTATATGATAAGCGGTAAACGCTGTCCCCTGCCAGATATGGCGGAGCAGACGCCAGCCGTAAAAGGCAAGTACAAACAAAATGCCAAGAAAAAATGCACTCTCTGCAAAGATTACAAATCCCACAAGCCACAAAAAAGGATCCATGATGTCCCTTTCCTTTCTCAAATCCGTTCTGATACCAGTATCCCATTCCGGCTATGTTCTTTTGCAGAAAATATATCCTCCGCTTGCGGAACTGATTTCTTTCCCTGATCTGTTATCCAAGAAAATCCCTGCCCCCTGCTGCATAAAATGAATTTTCCATATCCAATTTATACTATGTCTTGTTTTTCACATGTTCCCATGCTGTATGAAGAAAACTCCGCAAAAAGATCTTTTTCACTACCAAATGCAGAGTAAAGAACATGGCCGGAAGCAACAGGGATGAAGCAAACAGCCTGACTCCATAACCGCTATATAAATCGGGCATCTCTGCCGCAGAATCTGCAATATATCGCAGCAAAGGGAAATACACTTCCACAAACCATTTCCACGCCACAGGAAGGGCAAGCAGCAGAATCCCCGCCAGCAGGATCAATACAACAAGAACAAGTATCCTGATCTTCCATACTACTTCATCATAAATACGTGCTTTTTCTCCTTCTGTAAGCGACTGCAATTCCGGCATGATCTGCTCCCACTGGCGAAATGTTTTTTCCCGCCCTGTTCCCAGATGAACCAGATTCCGCGACTGTCTGCGCCGCACCCACAGCCCCAGAAAGAGACTCATTACCCCCAGAAGAAAAGGCAGCCCCGCATAAAGCAGAAGATAACCGGGAGGAAATGATACCTCTGCCGCAGACAGCACGGTCAGTCCCATCACCGGCAAGATGATGAGCAGTATCCCCATGAGCAGAAAAGGAAGCATGAAATAGTTGGAATACATCTGCCTAGTAAGACGCTGCCCTTTCCCATACCCCATTGGCTCCGGAGACTGGATTCCACGGTCTTCCGCCATCTGCACACGAACGATATATTCCGTTCCAAAAAGGCCCTTCCCCGTTACACATTGGTATTTTGAACCGATATGATCAACAAACAGCCGCTGGCGCCACGCATCCGCCACATAGGGCCCGCTTTCCTTAAACCAGAAAAAATGCATATTTACATGACGGTAATATCTGCCCCTCATCCTCCGCGTCTGATAATCACGGAGCGTAACAATTTTGCTTTCTTTCCCATGGATACAAAACGGATCCACCCAATGGAGAAGGATATCACGCATGCAGAACACGGAAAAGAAAGCACACACGGCCATCAGCCACAATGACTCCATTCCAAACAGGAAGCGGCAGAAAAGTACAACCGGAACTGCCAGCAGTATACTGGCGAAAAACAGCTTCCTCCGATCATATTCCAGATCTGTAGAAAAAAATGACGTAACATACCGCGGAGCCACTTTACGTCCAAAATACGGTCTATGGCTGGCCAGGTTCAATACGCCCAGCAGACAGATGATGCCTCCCGCAGTGCTTTCTCCCGTATCCATGGCAATGACAGTACCGCCTATTATAAAAGAGATGACGGAAAAGATCTTCCCGCCCGGTCCTTCGATGACATACCGGCAGGTAAGACAGAAAAAGCAAAAATACATAGTCAGCACAAGCCAGGATGTCATAGGCATACAATCTCTCAACGCAACCATCATAAGACAGCCCCCTTTGTCCTATATTTTATAAAACCATCATAACTTCTATATCATATGATATGCGCCGGCCTCCGTCAAAGCTGCAGGGAAATCTCCAAAGAACGCAGGTGTATACGAAGCGAATGGGAATGGAGAATCCCATAACGCCACAGTCCGTAATCCGTCTTCCGCTTTCCTAAAACCGTACTTGTTCCGGTTATCATAAAAAAACCGGCCCCTTTATGGAAGCCGATTCTTTGCATGTTCTTCAATTATCCGAGAAAACCTCTCGTATTCTGCGCTTCTACCACACGCTGGAGCGCAAGCATATACGCGGCAAGACGATAAGTGACTTTATATTTTTCTTTCAGTGCCAGTACATCTTCATAGCCCTGGCGCATTTTAATTTTCAGCCGTTCATTGTATTCGTCTTCTGTCCAGTAATAACCGGTGCGGTTCTGTACCCATTCAAAGTAAGAACCGACCACACCGCCTACATTGGACATAACATCAGGCAGCACTTCGATGCCTTTCTTTTCAAAACAGATATCCGCTTCTTCGGTGGTCGGGCCGTTAGCGCCTTCCAGTACCAGTTTCGCTTTCACCAGTTCCATTGTCTTTTCATTAAGCTGGTTTTCCATTGCCGCCATAAAGAGCACATCCACGTCCTGAGAGAAAAGATCCATATCCGGAATGATGGTTGCCCCCGCTTCAGTATAGCCTTTCAGGGATCTGCCGTGGGAATTTGCGTATACATACATCGCTTCGATATCAAGACCGTTCGGGTTGTACCAGGTACCGTTAATATCGCCGACACAGACCACTTTCACCCCCTGCCGGTGGATCAGGAGGGCCCCGACAGAGCCTACATTGCCAAATCCCTGTACGGCCATAGTGAGTCCGTCCATTTTTTTATGATTCTTTTCGCACCAGGTTTCCAGTGTAAAGAGAAGTCCTCGTCCGGTCGCTTCATTTCTGCCGAGAGAGCCGCCGGTCGCCAGCGGTTTGCCGGTAACGACCCCCGGTTCCCATTTACCCGAAAGGGCGGCGTATTCATCAGCAATCCATGCCATGATCTGACCGTTTGTGTTTACATCAGGCGCCGGCACATCTTTGTCAGGTCCGATAATCGGGAAAATTTTGCGCACATAGCCGCGTGCCAGACGCTGGAGTTCGCGTTGGGACAGTTTATGGGGATCTACCTTGATACCGCCTTTAGCGCCGCCGTAAGGAATATTTCCGATCGCGTTCTTTATGGTCATCCATGCGGCAAGAGCTTTTACTTCATTCTCGTCAGAAGCGGGATGGAAGCGGATACCGCCTTTTGCCGCGCCGCGGGCTGTATTGTGCTGTACCCGGTACCCCGAAAACACTTCCACATGGCCGTCATCCATGGTAATCGGAATGCTCACGGTCAGTTCCCTTTCCGGATAACGCACAAATTCATAGTCATTCTTTTTGTAACCTAAAACTTCGGCTGCCTTGTCCAAAACATGGAGCATATTTTCATAAGGATTGTAGTTTGCCATTTCATCACCTCAAAGATAAAAATAAAATGAACATCTTAGATAAATATACCACTTTGCTTTCAGGATTACACTTAAATCGTCACATTATACCTTATTTGTATAATATAAATGTTTATGATGACAGAAAGTCAATCAGACATTCCCGCATGGGTTTCATGAGCCGAGCCGAACCCGCCAGCGGGGAATGCCATCCTCCATCTCTACCCATTCCAGTCCTTCGAAAAAATAATGATCGCCTAAATCTTTCCCTGCCAGCTGGTTGTGCACTTTCATCAAAAACTCCCCGCTCGTGAAACAGCTTCCGTTATTTGCGGACAGCAGGGCTTCTATATCCGTCTGAAACAGGCCGTCTATCCGATTCTCCTCATCCAAATCAGATTCATCGACCACCTTTTCATTGGCAAGCAGTTCTTCTTTTCCGGAAAGAAACGCTTCATAGACAATATAGACTTTTCCCGCTTTCACAGCGGTTTCCTCCGGTTTCCAGTTCTTGCGGTTGTCTTCTATATAATTTTTCACATCTTCAGAAAAGGCAGCCGGTGATGTATATGGTTTTTCGTCAAAGGCCCAATAAATATAATTCAGCAGTTCTCCCTCTTCACGAAATTTATGAAGGAATGTATCTGCTCCATCTTGTCCGCTTGCAGGCGTATGAGCCGGATCCCCGCCACTCCTCTTATCCGGTGTATCTTTAAGTGTGTACAGCTTTTCCCAGCCGGAGGTATCGGGAATGATATTCCGGTTCCTGTAATTTTGCAGCGCATACAGTACCTGCTCCCCAGTCTGCCTCTCTTTTCCGTAAATGACGCTTCCACCTTCTTCCGCCTTGCTGATTTCTAGAGTAAACAGATTCCCCTCATCATGAGCGGTCTGCATGAAAAGGCTGCCCATGACGGGCGCAGGCGGTGTCAGGATCAGATACTGCACATCATCTTTTTGCAGAAGCTCCATTGTTTTTTTGATGTCTTCCGAGGCAAACTGCACAGTTGTATTCACATCCGTTTCCAGGCGCCACCGTTGTGATAATTTCCCCGCTTCCCTTCTCAACAGCGGCTTCTTCAGAAAATAAACGACGGCAAGCACCGGAATCACGATCGGCAAAACAAGGGGAAGCACATAAGGAAGGCTCATAACAGCCGCACCTTGCCGCTTTGCCATGGAATGCACGTTTTTATGAATCTCATTCACTTTATCTGCGCTGTGGTTCAACACATCAAAAAACGCCGGATCTTCCAGCGAAAGGAAAGAAAGACAGCAAAGGGCGGCACCTGCCAGAATCCCTGTTAAAACCAATAATTGGAAAGTAACACGCCGGCATATCTCTTCTTTTTCCTGCTGCGTCAGGCACTCCATTTCCGGTATACCCCGGCTCCATTTTTCAGCCCGTTCTTCTTTTGTCATTCAGCACCTCTTTTTCATAAACAGGATAAACCATTTATTTTCATTGCTTTAAGTATACCCTATCAGCAAAACAAAAACTCCCCCTGAGGAGAGTCATGAAATCAAATCATCCGAGCAGACTGCGCGCTGCAATGACTGTAATCAGAAGCGGCAGGACAATTTGAAAATACGGTTTCAGCCAGCGGGGAATCTTCATGCCGTCGCCGGTATTCACTTCTTTCAGATAATGGTCGAATCCCCAGCCGTATTTCGACACGCAGAAAAGGGCAAAAATCAGGGAACCGATGGGAAGCACAAGATTACTTACAATGAAATCTTCTGTATCAAGGATCCCTTTTGATCCCAAAATCTGTACATCAGACCACATATTAAATCCGAGAACACAGGGGATACTGCCGAAAAACACAAGCGGTAAAAGGATATAAACAGCCTTTTTGCGGCCCCATCCGAAGTTATCCATACAGTTGCCGATAAGTGCTTCAAATACAGCAGTCACCGTGGAAAAACTGGCAAAGGTCATAAAAACAAAGAACAATCCGCCCCAGATCTGCCCCATAGACATATTAATAAAAATATTCGGAAGCGTAACGAAAATCAGGGACGGCCCCTGATCCGGTTCCACACCGTACGCAAAGCACGCCGGGAAAATAATAAGGCCGGCAAGAAGCGCCACGAAGGTATCAAGCGCCGTAATTCGTACCGCTTCTCCGCCAAGACTATTCTTCTTATCCATGTAACTCGCAAATATTTCCATGGAACCCTGGCCGACAGACAAAGTGAAAAATGCCTGATTCATAGCGGCTGCCGCCACATTACCGAGACCGGCCTCAACTGCCCGCCCCCAGTCGGGAAGCAGGTAAAAGGCAATCCCTTTTTCACCGCCGGGAATCATGACGCTGTTCACTGCCAAAAGGATAATCAGCCCCAAAAGTCCGAGCATCATGAACTTTGTCACTTTTTCGAGACTGCCCTGCACACCGCCCGCACAAACCGCAAACCCTACAAGTACAGTAAGTCCCATAAAAAACATGAGTTCCATCGGACTGGAAACCATCTGTCCAAAAATATCCGCTACCCTGCCGGGCGATGCTTCCACAAAGGAACCGCTCAGGAATTTCCAGAAATAATCAACCATCCATCCGGAAATGGTGGTGTAATAAACCATAAGGATATAGCTGCCGATGAGACACACCCATCCGTGCAGATGCCAGTACGTTCCTTTCGGTTCCAACGTTTCAAAACCGCGGAGCACGCTTTTGCGGCTCGAACGGCCAACAGCCAGTTCCATCGTAACCACCGGAATCCCGAGAAGGATTAAAAACGCCAGATAAAACAGTACAAAAACAGCACCGCCATATTCTCCGGTAATATATGGAAACTTCCACACATTCCCGATACCGATGGCACAGCCCGCACTGACCAGGATGAAACCGAGGCGGGATTTAAAACTGTCTCTTTCTTCCATACTTCTTTCCTCCAAAATGCTTTTCCATAACCGGCTTTATATTTCCCATCCTACATCAGTCCGCGGATTAAAATGACAAGGATCAGCACCGGCAGGACATATTGGAAGTACGGTTTCATGGCACCCGGCATTTTGATGCCTCTTCCTTTATTCACTTCCGCCAGATAATGATCAAAGCCCCAGCCCCATTTGGTAACGCAGAATAAAAGGTAAACCAGCGCACCGCAGGGAAGAAGCAGGTTGCTTACCAGGAAGTCTTCGCTGTCCAGCACGTCACGGCTGCCGATGAAATGCATGTCTGCAAGAACATTGTACCCAAGGACACAGGGAATGCTGCACAGGAAAATGATGATTAAATTGACAAGCACCGCTTTCTTACGGTTCCAGCCGAAATTATCAATGGAACAGGCGATAAGGTTTTCAAAGACCGCCGTCACCGTAGAAAAGCTGGCAAAGGTCATGAAGACAAAAAACAAAGCGCCCCATAACTGTCCGAGAGGCATATTTACAAAGATGTTCGGAAGAGTAATAAAAATGAGAGCAGGTCCCTGATCGGGCTGAACGCCGTATGCAAAGCACGCGGGAAAAATAATGAGTCCCGAAATAAACGCCACGAAGGTATCAAGCGCGGTAATCCGCACCGCTTCTCCCGTCAGCGTAAACTCATCAGACATGTAGCTGCCGAAAATTTCAATGGCCGCGATACCGAGGGACAAGGTAAAAAATGCCTGATTCATGGCGGCTGCCGCCACATTACCCAGACCGGCCTCAACCGCCCGCCCCCAATCAGGAAGCAGGTAAAAGGCAAGGCCAGGGGCACCGCCGTCCAGCATAAGGCTGTTGCCTGCCAGAAGAACAATCAGCCCAAGAAGCCCCATCATCATCACTTTTGTCACCTGCTCTACGCCGCGCTGTACGCCGAACCCGCAGACAGCAAATCCGAGGAATACGGTCATCGCCATGAAGATGCCCATTTCCAGCGGGCTGCCTAGAAGGGACCCGAATACGGCACCTACAGCTTCTTTGGAAGCGCCGCTGAACGTGCCGTTGATAAACTTCCAGAAATATGCCAGCATCCATCCGGAAACAGTGGTGTAATACATCATAAGAAGATAACAGCCAAAGACGCAGAACCATCCATGAATATGCCAGAGGCTTCCTTGCGGTTCCAGTTTTTTATAGCCGAGTACCGCGCTCTGGCGGCTTCCTCGTCCTACTGCCAATTCCATTGTCATGACGGGAATCCCCATAAGCACTAAAAATGCCAGGTAAAACAGCACAAAAACAGCGCCGCCGTACTGACCGGCAATATAAGGGAACTTCCACACATTTCCGATGCCGATGGCACAACCTGCGCTGACCAGAAGAAATCCCATGCGGGACTTAAAACCGTCTCTCTCTCCCATAATCCTATACTCCGATAATACTGAAAACAAATTAAAAACATGTACCCGTTTATAATAACTCTATTCTTCCATTCTGCCAATACCCATTTTTTCTGTCCGAAGTGACATGAATTTTTTGCATCCCCTTATCCCTTTCCCTCCGGGAAAGCAAACCCGATCATTTTATGACAAAATTTTTGTTCCCATCAGGGAAATATGATTTCAGAAAAGGAACGTTTTCCGTTGTAAAGGTCTGCCCATCAAGATAAGACAAAAGATGCCCGCTTCCTTTTAAATGAAATGTGATTTTCCATGCATGAAGAAGCTGTCCCTTCTCCCCATATCGGCGGTTTACTTCCTTGCTGCCGTACTTGTCATCTCCAATGAGCGGATGCCCGATACATGCCAGTTGGCTTCGGATCTGATGTGTCCGTCCGGTAAGAAGCGTACATTCCAGAAGAGACAAATTCTGACCTGTCTTCACGATGTGATAGGCTGTGACGGCAGACTTTGCCCCTTTTTGCGAAACATCGGACAAAAATACTTTTCCCTGTTTCGCGTCTTTAAATAAATAGTGAGTGAGCCGCCCTTCCTTTTTCTTCGGAACGCCGGATACGATGCAGAGATAAACTTTCTCCAATTCCCGCTCTTTGATCATACGGTCAAGGATCCCTTTGCTTTCTTCATCTTTGGCAATTACCATAAGCCCGCTCGTATTAAAGTCAATACGGTGAACCATGTACGCGGACGGCTCTCCTTTGTCCGCCAGATATTCATTCACCTCACCAATAAGCGTCCGCGTTGTTTTTCCTGTACTGTCCATGCAGAGTAGTCCTGCTTTTTTATCGGCGATCAATATGTGCTCATCTTCATACACAATCGTGAAATCGCGCCTTTTTTCTTTCGGAAGGACATAGGAAACCACCCTGTCTCCTTCACAGAGCCGATACGTTCTGTCTTCCTTTTTTCCGTTTACTTTCAGCTTTTTCATGTGGATCGCTTTCACCACCATACCGTGAGGCCAGTGCTCCATTTCTTCCATGAAACGGTCAAGGCGTTTCCCCGCATGACACCCCTCTATTCTGAATTCCTTCATGCAAACTCCCCTCCTGAAGAAATTACCAGTACTTTATAAATAATATGCCCAAGATCCAAAATATAATCATAATGGCGTTCCATCGCCACAAATGATTGTCCGATACATATCCTTCCGGTTTTATAAATTTTTCCTGAACTGACTCTTTTTCACAAGCCCGACTGTCTTTCTCCAACCGGAATAAAGTCCACGTATCCGTCTTTACCTCATATTCCAGCGCATATACTGCCCCGGCTTCCACTGTAACCGCCGGCAGTGTTTCCACCGTGTAATGGAACCAGACGGCCTCATTGTGCCATGTATGCACAGGCCAGTCCGCCCGAACCTCCATGCTGTGCATCCCCGGTCTCACATAGACCGCATATCTCCACGGCCATTTATAGAGGAACGTATCTGCTTTCTCTCCGTCCACTTTCAGGATCCGTACGGAAGAAGTACAGCTGAATCCCTGAAATGATTTTGTCCGCAGCCGGATGACCGCGCTGTCCCTATGCCGCTCCGCCAGCTGATTCCTCTGCCAAATCTTCCAGCGCCAATGTAAAAAAAGCACCAGTACGCTGGCAGATATAACGCACGCCAGGAAAATAATCTGATATTGATCCGGATACATAACTTTGATTTCCTTTCCTCAGGCAGGAAAACAGTGCCGGACGACACGCCTGTACATATCCATGAACAGGTGTGGCCGCCTTTCCCCTGCTTCTTTTTCCGACGCGGATCCGCCTTGTTCATCATAAGCCCCCGGTTTTTGTATATTCTTCCAGGTGGGAGCAGCTATACTTAGCAGAAACATTCCCAGCACAGGCAGCAGGATCCTATTTTCCGCCGCCATCCGTGCAAAACCGGATTCATTCATATCTGCCAGAAGTATGCAAAAGAAATACATGCATCCGACGATCAGAATAATATTCCACAAAACTGCCGCCCATTGATTCCATTTCTTCCTTTTATCTTCCGCCATGATTTCCTTTTGCCCTGCCAAAAGTCATCTCTCCTCAAACCCATGCAGCAAGTCCAAAATCTGCCTGTCCGCCGCTTTTAACCACGCCGCGGAAGATACAGCATCCCGTCCATACGCTGCCATAAAGAAACCGAACAAAAAAGAATGATAGAAAGACTTCCAATCCCCCAGCACCCGGTCGGCAGCGTCCAGCAGGCGCTGTGTCCCTTCCGCTCTATCTCCTGTCTTTCTTGTATACAGAAGTACCATTCCTGTAAATACATCAAATCCGAAAGGGGTGAAATCTTTTCCAAAATACCGGGCAAATGTTTTGTACTTCCCCTGCTCCTCTTCCAGACACCGGTCATAAGAAGCGGCATAGGTTCCTCCGTTTTCTCCCAATACCAGCGGTGCCGCCAGTGTATCAAGGCAGCCCTTCCCGTCTGTGTCACAGAGAAACTTTTTTTCATCCTCTTCCATGTACGTATTCAGCAAAAGGAAAATCATATTTTCCAGAACTTCCCTTTCTTCTCCGCAAACCTCCATGGAAGAAATCTCATTCCGGAAATCTTTCAGCACCTGCTCTGCCGTTTTCAGAAGTTCTTCATCCTGCCGGCGGTAAAGCCATTTCAGAAAAATCATTTCCTTCCTTTCTATTTTTATCAAGAGTTCTCGAATTCCGCATTTCCATATCACTCCAATTATATATCACCGACATAAAAATAAAAAACAGCCTGCCCGAAGCAAACTGTTTCACTTGAATCCCGTTGGATCATCATACCATAGTCCTGATCCCCACAGCAGCATCATTTCCCGCCGGTATGTTTTTCTTCCGGAAGGATGCGGAGCCGCTTCCCGCAGTAGGGGCAGCAGTCCTCCACCGCACCCGGAAGCAGATGGAACCGTTCGTTTCCGATGTGCTGACTGATTTCCACCTTGTACGGCAGTTCCCTATGGCAGAAAGGACAGGTCCAGTATTTCAGAAGCACATGATCCATGGAATGGAAAACGGTATTTTCCACATACCCATATCCACAAAAAGACAACCCGAAAAACAGAGAGGTCAGAATCTGGTCCATACCGCGCCCCAGCCATTCCCGGGACGATACGCCCAAAACAGCTTGGCACAGCGCATCCCATATGAGGAACAGAAATGTGCCCCCTATGATCCCCGACAGGCACATGCCCAACACATGATTCCTGTGATTTCGCATAATTTTATCATATGCCCGGCTGATAAAGGGATTCTCCAGAATCTTTGGTTCTGTAGTTCCTCTGTTGATCCGGTTCCGGTTCTCTTTTATTCTCTCGAACAACCGCCTGTACCAGGGCTCCATTTTTCTGATTTTCCTATTTCTCCGCATCGCCTGCGCTCCATCATATTGATCCGATTTCCGTCACTTTACAGGAAAATCGGATCATTCGTCTCAGCCTGATTTCTTTACCAAACGGTACATATTCAAATATAATTCCTGCGCATTTTCCTGTGTGTCTTTCACATCGGATGCAGCGGGCACGGGATTTCCGTTCAGATCATATGACGCCACATTCTGATCCAGCAGGCGGTATCGAATTTCACTGCCCAACTGATCCGCACCCACAGCCAGCTCCGATTCCACAATCGCTTTTACGATGCGGCCGTTGCCCAGAGCGGGATAATCAAGAGGTTCCGCATAAACCTCAGTGTATACCTTTCCGCGGATAACAGGAAGCGTTCCCGCCGGAGCATAATCCTGTTCCACCGTTTCCGTATCCGCATAGATACGCTTCGTGCCGTCCATGTATACCACAGCATACCGATCATAATCATTAAATAATTTATCCGATTTCACAAAAGCGGCGGACGCCGCCCCCGGAAGCAGGACAGCGCCTGCCAGTAAAAAAGAAATGATTTTTTTCATCGCTTTCCCTCTCTCAATACTTACTTTTTGCCGACACGGACAAAGCCGCCGCCAAACCGGGTCGCATGAAGCCATTTTTCCAAATCAAAAGGATACTCTTTCCCTTCATCCCAAAGAGTACAGATCGTTCTGCCGTCGTTTTCTTCCATTCTTACAAGAATCATCCAGTGCCAGTGATAAGGAATCGGCTCTCCCCCGCTGTGGAGATTTAAAAATCCGACAGGCCAATCTCCTGCAAGACCCTCTTGAATAAATTTTTTTACTTTTACAAAAGACGGTGCCAGCATACGGATAGAAGGAATGGAAATCATTTCCGCTTCTGCAGAAAGGTTTTTATCACTGAAATAATGATTCAATCCTTCCATAAGCCATCTTGTCTTGTACAAGCCGTGAAGATGAGGTGTTGCATACGGCCATATTTCAAGCATCTGCTCCACAGCGCCGTCTTTCGTAGTGATTTCCTTTTTCTCCAGTTTCCTTTGCGTATAAGCGGCCATCATGGAGCCCACCGTCGGCCCGCAGCCTGAAATCTGCTGACGTTTCTCGGGATACCAGTCCTGATCATATCCTTTATGCGCACTTCCGTCCGCTGTCACCGTAATCCACTCAGGATGACAAATTTCTGTCATACTTTCCTCTTTCCTGCTAAAACTGCGTTATCATTCATTTCGTAAGGGAAATCCCCTTATTCCGGTTTCCCCTATTATACCATTGCAAAAACAGCTCTTTATCCCTGTTTCGGCATATGCCCTTCCAGCAGTTTCCGCACAGCGTACCCTGCCATCATCATACCGGATACCGGAGGAACAAAAGATACGGACCCCGGTGCGTGATCTTCGCCGACTATTTTACAGGGAATTTCTTTGGAGCATACGACAGGCAGATGGCGGATTCTCTTTTCTTTCAGTACCTTCCTTATCTTTCTCGCCAGATGGCATACCGATGTTTTATAAATGTCTGTGATTTCAAGCATTTCAGGATGAAGGCGGTTGCCTGTCCCCATGGAAGAAATCACAGGGATATGAAGCCTGTCGCACTCACAGATAATCGAAATCTTTGCGGGCACGTCATCAATAGCATCAATAATAAAATCGGCATGGAGATTTTCAATAAATGACGTATCATCAGAGCGATAGTACGCAGGCAGTACCTTTACATCACAATTGGGATTCACCCGAAGCGCCCGCTCTGCCATGACCTCCGCCTTCAAGCGGCCGAGTGTGCTTACATCCGCCACAAGCTGCCGATTCACATTGGAAACGTCCACCCTGTCTTTATCAATGAAAATCAAATGCCCTACACCTGCACGAACGAGCGCTTCCGCCGCATACGAACCCACGCCGCCTATCCCGAAGACCGCCGCTGTTTTCCGCAACAGCAGTTCCACTCCGTCTTCGCCGATCATCCGCGCCGTCCTTTGAAATACAGGATTCATCCTATTTCTCCGGAACAATTTCAATCCAATAATGATCCGGATCGGAAATAAAATAAATGCCCATGGCGGGATTTTCATAACAGATGCAGCCCATTTCCTTATGGAGCGCGTGGGCGGCTTCCATATCCTCCACGGCAAGAGCCAGATGGAATTCATTTTCTCCCAGATTATACGGTTCTTTTCTGTCGCGCAGCCAGGTGAGTTCCAAGGTGTGCCCTGTCACGCCGTCGCTCAGATAAACGAGTTTAAAAGAACCGTCATCGGCCACCTTTTCCCGGACAGGCTTTAACCCCAGCGCCTTTTCATAAAAAGAAATGCTTCTGTCCAGATCAAGGACATTAAAATTGTTGTGATTAAAAGTGAATTTCATAAATCCTCCATTTATCTATATCGAAAATATTCATATGAAGAGTATATCACAATTTCCCTCTCCTAAACAGCGGACATCATGCTTTTCCATACCATCATTTTTTAAAATATGCTATATTAAATAAGATTATTACTGCAACACTGATTATTATGTAACCGGCACAGAAAGGCGGAATTGAATGAATATCATTGACGAATTGGAATGGCGCGGCGCAATTAATCAACAGACAGACGCGGAAGGACTATACAAACTGGTGGACAAAAAATCCATCTCCCTGTACTGCGGTATCGATCCTACAGGAGACAGCATGCATATCGGCCACCTGATCCCTTTCATGATTTTGAAACGGTTCCAGCTTGCCGGCCACCATCCCGTCATCCTTATCGGCGGGGGCACGGGCGCTATCGGCGATCCCAGCGGACGCACCACGGAGCGTGTCCTCCAGACCGCGGAACAGGTAAAGCATAATGCGGATTCTCTCACGGAGCAGATGAAGAAACTCTTCGGTGAAGACGGCTCTTTTACCATGATGAATAATTATGACTGGCTCTCCAAAATCAGTCTGCTCGACTTCCTCCGGGACTACGGCAAGCTTTTCAACATCAATACCATGCTGGCGAAAGACGTAGTCGCCTCCCGTCTGGAAACGGGCATTTCCTTCACGGAATTCTCTTACCAGATCCTCCAGTCCATCGACTATAAAATGCTTTATGAAAAATGCGGCGTCCAGCTGCAAATCGGCGGTGCCGACCAGTGGGGCAATATCACAAACGGCATTGAACTCATCAGAAAAACTAATGAAAGCCACGAAGCCTTCGGTCTGACCATCCCCCTCATGCTCAAAGCAGACGGCACAAAATTCGGCAAGACTGCCGGCGGCGCCGTGTGGCTCGACCCGAAAAAGACCTCGCCCTACGAATTCTACCAGTTCTGGTTCAACCAGGATGACAGGGATGTCGTCAAGTACCTGAAATATTTCACTTTCCTTACGAAAGAAGAAATCGACACCCTTGATAAAGAGGTGCAGGCACATCCGGAAAACCGCACCGCCCAGAAACGTCTGGCGGAAGAAGTCACCCGTTTCGTTCATGGAGAAGCAGGACTGGCACAGGCTCTCAAAGTCACCGCCGCCCTTTTCTCCGGTGATATTGCCGAACTGACAGGTGAAGAAATCGAAGGCGCTTTCCGAAACACCAAAGGCGGTGAAGTAGCTTTTGCCCCCGTCAATATCGTAGACGCCCTCGTAGAAGCAGGTGTGGAAAAGTCAAAACGCCAGGCAAGAGAAGATATCACCAACGGCGCTGTCCGCGTAAACGGTATGCAGATCAAAGATACGGAAGCATCCATCTCCGCCCATCCGAATACGAACGGCCGCTTCATCATTATCCGCAAAGGTAAGAAAAATTATTTTTCCATCGCAATCAAAGAATAAAAATACTGAAAGACCTATAAAAAATAAGTAATCTGAAAGAAGGATCTGTCGCTACGGCGTCGGTTCTTCTTTTATTTGCAAATGAAAAGACAGCCTTCAAAAGCTGTCCTTTCATCAATGAAATCTATTGCAAAGAGAACTAATCCGCTATGCTTTGCTCATAACGTCGTCAATTCTCAAATTGCCTCATTATTTGGCCGGTGTAATATCCTTGGTCACCCAGTAGTAATCGCAGGGATAAATATTGGCATTGGCAATATTTTTGCTGCTGACCAGATTCGTTTTCGGATACCCCAATACGACAGTGCCGGCATCATTCATCATGATTTTCTCCATCTGTATGATGATATCTCTCCGTTTTGCCGGATCAAATTCACCGGACAGTTTTTCGCTGAGAGCGTCATATTCAGGATTGCTGTACCCGGAAGCGTTTTCAGGCGTATTTCCGTCTTTATTGGTACGGAAGTATACGTTCATAAAGAATTCCGGATCCCCTGCTTGCTCTGTTAGGATATTGGAAATCAGCAAATCATATTCACCTTTTTTACCAATATCGAAAAGAATATTATAATCCACATTTTTCAAATTAACTTTAATTCCCACCTTCTTGGCGTCAGACTGAACGGCCTCAGCAAAAAGCGGTAGTTCCGCACGGCCGCTGTAGAACGTAAAGTTTAATTCTAAATTTTTGCCGTCTTTATCCACGAAACCGTCTCCGTCAGTATCTTTCCATCCCGCGTCAGCCAGCAGTTTCTTAGCGGCTTCCACATCATACTTGTCCGGATTCATTTTATCCAGCTCATCAAACGCATAATCAAGGGATGGAGGAAGCATTGGACCGCCGGGGATATAGGTTCCCTTCAGCAGTACATTTCCGTAAGTTTCCCTATCCATTGATTTGATCAGCGCTCTACGCACATTTTTATCCGCCAACGGTCTTCCCGGATTCTGATTCAAACGCAACAGCGTATCGCGGATAGAAGAAATTTCACTGATATTGAACTTGTTCTTATCTTGGAATAATGCCAAATCTCCCGCGCCGATATTGACAGCCATATCAATCTCGCCTTTCTGAAGTGCCATAGCGCGGGTATTCGGATCGTCTATGGTATTGATGATAAGATGTTTAAACGGAACGGTTCCGGAATAGTTCGGATTTGCATCCAGTTCACACTTCGCCTTGCTAAAAGACGTCACTTTATACGGACCTGTACAAATCGGTCCGCTCTTAGCGAAATCTACCTTTCCGTCTTCCGTCACATCAACAATGATGAAAAGAGGATCGCCCAAAAGCCCCGGAAGCGTTGCGTAAGGCTTCTTTGTCTTGATAACCAGTTCCTGTCCGTTTGCCGTCATACTTTCATATTCAAACATGACCTTGGCACGGGACGCCTTGGCAAAAGTACGTTCCAGTGACTTTTTGACCGCTTCCGCCGTCACTTTATTGCCATTGGAAAACTTAATGTCTTTAATCTTAAATGTCCATGAAAGTTTATCATCGGACACTTTCCAGCTTTCAGCAATCCACGGTTCCGGATTCATTTTATTATCGAAATGAACAAGACATTCCCCAATCGCATACCGCATAACCTGCCAACCGAAATAGTTATCCGTCGGTTCCAGACTATCAGCAAAATTGGTAATCCCTACGGTGAGCGTTTCTTTGGAACCTTTAGATACATTCTTGTCTCCGCCGCAACCGGAAAAAGAAAATGTCAGAAGCGCGGCTGCCGCCAGAAGCGCTCCCTTTTTGTAAATAGATTTCATGAACTTTGCTCCTTTTCTTCAACAACATTTTTAAATTAAGCCGCTGCTTAATTTTCTCTCATTAGAATTTTATCATTCCCTCTTGTAATTTACAAGCTGTAAATTATTTGAAAATAAAAATTGACAAAGGAAAAAACAGGTTTTCATTAAATTCGGAAAATCCACCCGCTCCTTTGCCAAGTTTCCGTTCAGGCGCCATTCTTATCTTTTTCTGCAAGCCCCATTAAAATAATTTCCAAGTACTTGGAAAACTGGGGGCTGAAATGTCCGGTGCCGAACCCCACCTTTTCCAGAATTTCAATACGCTGTGCTTTTTTGTACTCCATACTAGCAGGATAGAGAGTCATGGCATAGCTGTTTTCAAACTCCACAAATAAAGAAACCGCTGTCCGTGAAAAGTAAGGCAGAGCCGCGCGCACCGCCCTTTCCAACCGCTGAAACAATTCGTGCAGTCTGATCCGGTAAGCCTCATGTACTTCATGAGTAGCGCCTTTCAGAAAAACCGTATTCGTAATACTGAAAAGCGCCATCATGCGTTGGTGCCGAAGCATCATTTCGGTCCAGGCTCCGATAAATACCTCACAGTTCTTTACTGGCTCGGAGAAAGTATTCTCCGCGTCTTGTACCATTTCTTCTATATCCTGCAGCAGCAGTTCAAGAAATATATCATTCTTATTAGCAAAGTAATGATACAGATTAATCCGTGTAAAGCTTAAACATTTGCCAATTTCCGTAAATGTAATTTTCTCATACCCGATTTCCTCCAAAAGCCGGGCTGTCATGTTTATGATTTGCTGCCGCCGTATATCTTTCTGCTCCGCGTTGCGCACCCTCCGAAATTCCATTTCCTTTCCCCCGTTTATCACACACTATCCCACTTCAAAAGCTGCCGTGCTCCCTGTCTGTGTTTTCGTCACCCTCAACTTGGCGGGAATACGTTCTTCCAATCCTCCCACATGGGAGATCAGTCCGATCAGGCGGTTCTGCCCTTTCAATTCCTGCAGTGTCTTCATGGCAAGATCAAGGGATTCGGAATCCAGACTGCCGAAACCTTCATCAATGAACATGGCATCCAGATGGACACCGCCAGCATATTCCTGAACCACATCCGCCAAGCCGAGAGCCAGAGAAAGGGAAGCAAGAAAGGTTTCTCCGCCGGAAAGTGTCGCCGCCGGTCTTGCCCTGCCCGTATTGGCATCATACACTTCCAAATCCAAGCCTGCCGTTTTTCTGGCATCCGCTCTTTCCCCTCTTTTCCGAAGCAATTCGTAACGGCTGCCGCTCATTTCCATAAGGCGCAAGTTGGCTTTTTCCGTGACTGCATCAAGCAACGCTCCCAAAACAAAGCGTTCCAAATTGATTCCTGTATCTTTTCCTCTGGCAATATCCCACAAATTAGAAATAAGTTTATATTTCTTGTCAATTTCCTTTTGCTTTTCTGCTAATTTTACCAATTTATCCAAAGTTTCCTGTTGCTGTTTTAATTCCGTTTCCATAGCCGCTTTTTCAGTGGTTACCGTTTCTATTTCATTCAGCAAGGCTAACCGCTTTTCTTCCCAAATCTTCATATCCGGCTTGGTCTGATCTTTAGTAGCCGCCGTTTCATCTTTGATTTTTTCGTTTTCCGCATGGACAGCCCGGTCATAAGCGCTTAACGATTTTTCGTAGCCTGCCAGATTATTTTGTTCTTTTCTGTACCCATCGCATTGTGTCAAACTTTCAAAGCCTGCCCGCGCCACTTTTTCCCGGAGCAGCTTGATCTGTTCCTCTGACTTTTCGCGGAGCTCTTTTTCCTGTTCTCCCAAAATTTCTTTTTGTTTGCTGTCATTTTGAAATAATAATTCCGCTTCTTTTTGTATCTTTTCTGCTGATGCTAAAGCCTTTTCGAATGTATCAATTTCCTTTTGGATTTTCTCTATTTCTTTTTCCAGGATTTTTAAATCTCTATATCCATCAGGAAGTGTCTTTTCAAGCTCATCCAAAACGGCAGCGGATTTATCCAGATTTCCTTTGGCAACTACAACTTTTTTCATTCTGTATTCTTCAGCTTTTTGTTGATCCTCTTTACTTGCCGCTTCCGCTTTTTTCATCAGAAATTCTGCATCTTTTACATCTTTTTCCGTCACCTGGTCATCTCCGGACAGCGCAGGATGAGGATGTTCCAAAGCGCCGCAAACCGGACAGGGCTTGCCGGATTCCAACTTTTCAGCCAGCACAAAAGCCTGTCCATTTAAAAACATTTGGTTCCGACAAAGCCAATTTTTACGAGCTTCTTCCATCTGTTTTTCTGAAGCCGCCGCTTTTTCCTGAAGCTGCTTTTCTTCTTTTACAGCGGTTTCATATATTTTTTTATACTTTTCTACATCACCTGCCGCTTTTCCGTAAGATGCCGCCGAATCACGATATTGGTTTAATTTACCTTTAGCTTCTATTTTTTTCTTCTGGTCCACTTCTTGTTTTTTTAATAGATCAAGCTCTTTGTCAGCTGCCTCTTTTGCTTTTTCTTTTTCAGGCAGTCCTTTGAGAATAGATTCCAAAGCAGCATTAATCTTTTTCCACTGCTGTCTTGTACTTTCAGCAGCAGCCCACTCTTCCGATACCAGCTGGGATGCTTTTATCATTTTTACAGTTTTCCGAAGTTCGGTATTTTCCTTTTTCCCGCTTTCCAACCGTTTCAACTGTTCAATTGCTTTTTCCATGCGTCCGAAAGCATCAAAAAGTTTGCTTGCCCCTGCATACTCCTTTTGGAAAGTCTCCTGTTTTATCGATAAAGCTTTCGTCACTTTCTCCTTTTCGGACAAAAGTTTTTTATTCTCCTCAATTTTTCCTTTTAATGCATCGTCTTCTTCCACACGACAAGTTTCAAGTAAAGTCACTCTTGTCTGTCTCCCCTGTTTATAATCACTTTCCAGCTTTTTTGTTTCTTCCTGTAATTTCTTTTCAAAAGCAAGGTAAATACCTGTTTGGAAAAGTTGTTCCATAATCTTCTGCCGGTCCGACGAATCCGCCAGCAGCAGTTTACGAAAATCCCCCTGGGGCAGCAGGATAATCTGCCGGAACTGTTCCAATCCGACACCGAGCAACTTTTCTACAGCGCTGTCCACCCCCTTTGAAGTGATATGGGCTTTTTCCCTTCCTTCTTCATCTATTTCATAAAAGTCCGCTTTCCCTTTATGCTCCACAGGCTTGCTCCTGTCCCCCTTCTGCCGCTCCAGCAGCTGCGTGGGACTTCTATAGATACGGTAATGCCTGTCTCCTATGGCAAAGTCAAATTCCACATAGGTTTTTCGGTCATACCCCACATAGTTGCTCCGCAAATCTTCTCCCGATCGGACGGCGCCGCTGGTTTTCCCATAGAGCGCATAGCACATGGCATCAAGAATGGTGGATTTTCCTGCGCCGGTAGGGCCGCAGATGAGGAAAAGCGTATGATTTTCCAGAACGGAAAAATCCATATCCTCTTCGCCCGCATAAGGGCCAAAAGCGCTGATCCTGAGTCGTTCCGGTCTCATCAGTCGTCCTCCTTCCGCAGATCTTCCCACAATTCCTTCATGTAGTTTTCCTCTTCTTCCGTAAATTCTTTATCCTGGAATTCCTTATAAAAAACGCGGAACATATCCAAAGGATCCACCTTTTTCATGAGGTCAAAGCTTCTTTCCCCGCTTCCGCTGTTCATCCTGCGATGAGACTGTATCGTCATCATGCGGGGATATTTTTGACGGAGACGCGCCATAGCGTCAATGACAGGGCCTTCATCCAACAGCTCCGCCATGAGGAAATCCTCACTCTCTCCTTTGATAAGATCATCAAAAAATCCTTTTATGGCACGCACCTCATGACGGGGCGCCAGAGAAGTGAATTTAGTTACCACCTGCCCCGCTCCGTCTATTTCTCCTACAATGACTCCTTTTTTCTGAGCGGCTTCACTGAAAGAATATTTTAAAAGACTTCCGCTGTAGCGGACATTTTCTTTTCCCCCCGCCTGCTGTGGGCCATGAAGATGCCCCAATGCCGTATAATTGTACGGTGCAAATATATCTGCACTGATAAGATCCGTCCCCCCGATTGAAAGAGGCCGCTCCGAGTCACTCGCAGAGCCGCCCGCCACAAATTCATGGGCAATGGCAATTTTCCTTGCCGCATGTCCCATCTGCCGTAAAAGGAAATCCGAGAGCGCCCGTTCTGCCTCCTCATGGGTATGGACATCAGTGGAAAGCGCTTCCCGCACCTTCCCCGGTTCCGCATAGGGAAGAGGGGCAAATGCCACTTCACCATCATCGTCCTTCAATATGACCGGCGCTAAAGTGTGGTACAAGTCACCGCAAAGGAATAATCCGGTCCCTCGGAGAATGCGGCTGGCAAAAGACAGCCTTTCAGCACTGTCATGGTTGCCGCTGATTACAATAAAAGGGATTTTCCGTTTTCCTGTGATTTCAGAAATCATTTCGTCAAAAAGCTCCACCGCTTCCGCCGGCGGGACGGAACGGTCATACACATCTCCTGCCAGCAGGATGACATCCGGCTTCTCTTCATCTATCAAAGGCAGGAATTGATTTTTCAGAATCCATTCCTGTTCTTCCGTAAGATATTCCCCGTAAAATAATTTCCCCAGATGCCAGTCGGCAGTATGGATAAACTTCATAATATTCCCATCCTTATTTTTCCAATAAGTACCCTTCACTCATAAAGTGGGGATCTTTCCCCCAATGATAATTGATCCAGACAAAACGGAGAACCCGGGTTTCATTTACATGGTACATCATATTTTCCGCCGTTCCCTTTTGTTCGCCCGCTCCTTTTTCCTTTATTTCCTGCAAATACGGCCGGATGTCCAGACGGATTATTTCATCCCCATTGGTGATAAGAAGTTCCCCATGGTTTTCCGTTGTATCCGATCTGAAATGAATAAGCCGCCGGTATCCGGTGACAGGAATTTCATTCCATTCATAGCTGCGGATTACCCGTCTTTGATCATAGTCATATCCCAGCAGTTCTGTGAAGCGGTCATCATTTCTCAGCTGTTCCACCACGGGAAACCGCCATGTCCCTTCACTGTACTTCAGATAATCATAAGCGCTCCGCAGTACTTCCGCATCCTCTTCAGAAATAGAGACCGGCAGTTTTAGATTTCCATCGCTTATCATTTGATTTTTTACCAGTACCCTTTCCAGGCGGCGGCCCTGGTCATAAACAGGCACATCAATGAGATTCAGCGGTGTCATGCTGCACAGGACGCCAATAATCCCCGCCAAAAGAAAAAGCGGACAGGCGGCTCTGCGGAAAAAGGCAAACGCGATGACCGCCAGACCGAATCCGCTGCATATCATCGAAGCATACCGCGCCGCCGTCAATCCATACGCCTCAAAACGGATATAAATACCAAGCGCCTGCACAACCATGACGGGGAAAAGCGCCAACGCGCCATATTTCAGAAAACGTCTGCTGCCATTGTCCGTTTCTTCATAAAGACAGAAATAAAATAAACTGAAAACAGCGACAGCAAAAGAAGCATACCAATTCATTTTCCCCACAGGCATTTCCCAAAGGAACAGGATTTTCCCTATATATCCGTAAAGAATCGCCAGCAGAACTGCATAAGCCGGCAGAAACACCCGTTTCAGCAAGTACAGGAAAGAAGCGGAACGCGGGCACTCCTTTTCACAAGGAAAGCAGGACAAAAATACGTTGATCCCTACAAGCACAAAAGAAAATGCACATAAAGCATATCCCCAGCTCCAAGCTATAGGGACAAGGAGCGCGTTAATGCCCAGAAGGCAGATTCCACCCAGCCCCATCGTCAAAACAGCAATTCCGAAAGCTTGGACAAAAGACACAAAAACATGAGGAAACAATCCTGTTGCCATCTGCCTTTGCAAGAGGAAAAGACACAGACAGGGCAGAGAAAAGGAAAGACCTGCCACATACATGGCAAAGTAATGATTCATCGGCATCATATGCCAGAGAAAATAAAATCCTGCCAGTGCGGGAATATTTACCGCCTCATAAAGCAGGGAAACCTTATGCTTCCATTCAAGCAGAAGCCGCCAAAGTACGGAAAATAAAATTGTAGTTCCAAGGGAAATCAGAATATATCCCAGAGAAACAGGAAACAATTCATCAAAGCTCGTTTCGCCGGGCATGTACGCCACACGGCAGAAAACGATAAGAAAAAGAAACAGGGAAAAAAGAAATGCCGTCCGGAAACGGAGCAGCCCTTTTGCGCCGCGGTCCAGCATCTGTTTCACTTTTATTTTTATTCTTTCATTCATCTTATTCCTCCTGCCGAAGAGAACGCAGCAAAGCAATTTCCTTTTTATATCCCGGAAGTTCGTTAGGTGTTTCCAGAAAAAACGGCAATTCCCTCATGGCCGGATGATTGATGATCCGCGCGAAAGCCTCTGTGCCGATCGTCCCTTCTCCTATTTTCTCATGTCTGTCCTTATAGCTGCCCAAAGGATTCTTATCATCATTCAGATGGACTGCTTTCAACTTTTCCAGTCCGACAATTTGATCAAACCGTTTCAGAACGCCGTCCAGATCATTCACGATGTCATAGCCGCCGTCATACACATGGCAGGTATCCAGACAGACACCGACATGGTCTTTTCTTTCTACACGGGAAATTATTTCCGCCAGCTCCTCAAACGTACGGCCCACTTCCGTCCCCTTTCCCGCCATCGCTTCAAAAAGCACGGTAGTATTCAGGCCTTCCTGATCCATAGCATAATTCACCATATCCGCAATGAGAGGAATGGCAACAGCCGTCCCCTGTTTCAGATGGGCGCCGGGATGGAAATTATAAAGACACCGCGGCAGAAGGGACACCTTTGCCAGATCTTCCCTGATAGCAGTCCGCGCGAACTCTCTGACTTCTTCTTTCGTTGACGCGCCGTTCATCGTATAGGCGCCATGGCAAAGTATCTCTCCGAAACCGTGGGTATCCATCCATTCTTCCAGCTGCCTTATATCTTCCTTTGCTAACGGTTTTGCCGCCCCGCCCCGGGGATTGCGGGGAAAAAACTGGAACGTATTCGCTCCGAGTTCCGTCGCCGTCCTCGCCATATGATAAAATCCTTTTGTAACCGACAAGTGGCACCCTATGGTAAACATGGCCACCTCCATTTATTTTCTTTTTATTATATCAGAACTTTCCTTTCCCTTGACAAAAATGACAATCTTTTCCTGATGTTGTAAAATAAGAATGTTATATTATACTCAAAAATGGACATCCAAAAATTTATCAAAAGTGAGGTTATTATGAAACATACAAAAATGACTGCCCTTCTCTGCACGCTGGCTCTTTCCAGCTGTATTTCCGCCACTGCTGCCTCACAGGCAGGCAGCACACCGCTGGATCCATACCGTGCTGCCGTTCAAAAAATGAAAGACTTGGAAAAAGCGGAAAAGAAGGGAGAGCAAAGCGCTCCTGCTTCTGCTCCCGCCGCAGCAGCCTCTGCGGGTGATGTGAATTATACAGACGCCCTGCTGAAAGGCCTCGATCTGACTGTATCTGACGTACAGGCTTCCGTAGAATCGGGTACTTTTAAGAATCTTTCCCCCGAGGCACCGAAGCCGGTTGTCGAACAGCCGGCCGCAGAACCGGAACCGGCAGAAGAACCCGAACCGGAAACGGAACCCGAACCGATTTCCCCGCCGGTAAAAAAATATACCATCAGCCAGGGCGAAACCGCCAATGAGCTTTCCAGCGACGGGAACTATGAAAATGGAGTTTACACTTCTGATAAAGCAGATGAAAATGCTCTCCGTGTCCCCATGGCATACATTACCGCCCCCAACGCACAGATTACAAAAACAGGTGATTCTACCGATGTAGACAGTTCCAGGCTTTACGGACAGAATGCCGCTTTCCTTGCCACCCACGGCGGACGCGCGACGATGACGGGCGCCCATATTTCCTCTTCCGGCATTGGATCGACAGGCGCTTACGGTTACAGCAAGAGCACCTATATCAGCCTGAAGGATTCTTCCGTTGTTACTACGGGAAATCATTCCGCCGGCACCGCTGTTTCCGCCCGTGCCATGATGAAAGTGGAAAACTCCACCGTTTCTACCACAGGTGACAGTTCTCCTGCCATCATGATTGCTGACGGGGGCGGTATCCTCATCGCGGATGGCGGCTCCTTTACCACTTCCGGCGCTATGTCGCAGGGCATTTATTCCAAAGGCGACGTTACCGTCACCAATGCTTCCGTAAACGCACTGAACGCAAAAGCAGCCGTTCTTAAAGGAAATAATACAATCACCCTTTCGGGCACAACCCTTGAAGGAAAAGAAACGACGGACACTGTTCCTTACAATATCGTTCTCTTCTCTGATGAAAAAGATATCGGCACCATGGGCACCCAGCATTTCGATGTCCGCGGCGGTTATCTTATTTCCCACAAAGGCGGCATGTTCTATGTAACCGCTACCCACGGTAAAATTTCCTTAAACGGTACCGCGATCACCATGGACGACCCTGCGGCAAACCTTATTACCGTCGCAGGCAATGACGGCGCAAACGGCTGGGGTACGCCGGGACGCAATGGCGGCCATGTGGAACTTGTCGCAGACAATCAGGTTCTCACCGGAAATATTTCTGTCGACTCCATTTCCAACATCAACATGACGCTGAAAAACAATTCCACCTTTAACGGAATGATTTCCATCGTCCCCAATGTGGAAGGCGGCGAAAAGTACAAAACAAACGCCGATGTCTTCATAGCGGCAGGCTCCACATGGAACCTTACGGGCAACTCCACGCTGACAAGCCTCTACAACTTAGGTACGATCAACTACAACGGTTATACCATCACCCTGGCTGACGGCACAGTCATGAAAGAATAAATACAAATGCACAAGAACGTCTCTCTTCACGGGAGGCGTTTTTGATTGCTTTCTTATAAAAAATCCTGCTCCACAAGAATGGATGCAGGATCGTACACTTTATTCCTTATCTGGCTTTCAGGAGCTTTTCCTCAATTTCATTTTTTGCTTTCCGCACAAAAGCAAGTATTTCTTCATTAAGCGGATAGCGGATCACACAGCCGGGAGATAAAATGACTTTCCGCCCCCCTGTCTGCCTGAGCGTTTCATAAATGCGGTATTCGATCTCATTCTTTCTGCCACCGGTGATATCCATCCGCTCCAGCCCTGCCATGATGCATTTCCCCGTAAGCGCCTGCGCCTCATCGATTTCAGGCAAAGATTCCCAGGCATGCCAGTTGAAAATCTGCACCGGATACTTCCTGAGCAGGGGAAACATGATGTCTTTCCCGTGAGCGTGAAGCACATTGCACCACCCTGATGATGCGGAAAGCACCGCCAGATCATAAGGCATACCGTACTCGCGGTAAAAATTCTCTTCTCCGGCCGCATATGATGAAAGCTGGGTCGCAAAGAAAATGCCGTCCGCCCCCATTTCAATGACCCGCTGCACCAAAGCGCAGGTGCTCTCCGTAATCGCCCGAAGTCCCGCCTTGACTTCTTCTCCAAATCCCTCTGCCACGTGTCTCATCAAGTCGGGACAGAGTTTATATGCCGTCGTCAAAGGACTGAACACGGTAAAAATTACCGGCACTGTGCCTCTTGTCTTATCCAGAAGAAGCCGCAGGTATTCCTGTTCTCTTGCCAGAGCACCCGCATTCACCGATACCGGTTCCAAATCAAGCCAATCCTTTGGTCTGTGGACAGGTGTAGAAACGATTTTTGCCACGCCGCCCCCGGCGATTTCCGAGTAGTCCGCCACGGCACCGAAATCTTCAACGCTGTACATGCCGTTGTTCATCGTTTTTAAAATATCTACATCGTACGTTTTATAAAAACCGTAGGTCTGCTCCGCATTTTTTACCGGATCCAAATCAATAAGCGGCAAGTGGGACCACAAAGAATACGGAACCGTATCGACAGCGTCCCCGCGGATAGCGGCGGCAATTCTTTCCATTTTAGTCATCACGGTGATTTTCTTTTTCATATTTCCTCCAAAAGGGAACCGGACAATTCATTTGATTTCTTTTATTATAACGATTCCTCCTGAAATATAGAATCTTCCCAAATGAAAACGCCCTTCCCTAGGAAAGGCGCTTTGTCTTACTTATGTGCTTTTTCCCAGTCCGCTTTAAAACGGGCAATGCCGATGTCGGTAAGCGGATGCTTAAGAGTGTCCATAAGCACCTGGTACGGAACAGTGGCAATATCTGCCCCCGCCAGGGCACATTGTGCCACATGCTGCGGCTTGCGGACAGAGGCCGCAATGATCTCCGTTTTGATCTTGTGGAGACGGAATATATCGGCAATCGTCCGGATCAGTTCTACACCGTCCCAGCCGATATCATCGATACGTCCCACAAAGGGGCTGACATAAGACGCCCCTGCACGGGCTGCCAGCAGTGCCTGCCCCGCCGAGAAAATCAAAGTCACATTAGAACGGATCCCCATGTCAGACAGGGCACTCACCGCTTTCATGCCTTCTCCCGTCATGGGAATTTTCACGACCACATGGGGATCAAGTCCGGCGAGAACCTGTCCTTCAGCAATCATCTCTTCTGCTGTTTCAGAAAGGACTTCCGCTGATACCGGACCGTCCACAATCGATGCGATTTCTTTAATCACCGTATGGAAATCCTTTCCTTCCGCCGCGATTAGTGACGGATTTGTCGTCACTCCGGAAACGAATCCCATCGCTTTCGCTCTGCGGATGGCCTCCACGTCAGCCGTATCAATAAATATTTTCATTTTCTCGCTCCTTCATTTCCCGCCGGAGCCTCCGGCTTGTCATAATATTATTATGATACTGCTTATTCCTTTTCTTTGCCACTCCGGATTCTTCAATTAATTGTATTGCCTTCTCAATTAATAGATCATCTCATGACTTATGAAATATTCATAACCTTTGATAAAAGGATTCCATGAGCTATTGGACATTTATAGAGTAAAGCGTATAATTTATATATAAGTAACAAATTATATATTATGCCGAGGAGGCTTTTATGAAACTCACGCTTCTTGCATTGACCTATTTCCAAAAGACCGCAGAGCTCCAGCATCTGACCCACGCGGCGGAAGCGCTTCACATTTCCCAGCCGTCTCTGTCCCACACCATTAAAATGCTGGAACAAGAGTTGGGCGTCCCCCTGTTTCGCCGATCCGGAAGAAACATCGTCCTCACCAAGTACGGAGAAATCCTTCTCAGCCATACAAACAGGATTATGAGCGAGCTCAAGCATGCGCAGAAAGAGCTGGAAGACGCCAAAGAAGCACAGGACATGACGGTGACGATTTCCATTTTCGCCGCATCCATGATTATTCCGGCATTCCTTACAGAATTTAAAAAAGAACATCCCCATATCCGTTTCGAAATCATCCAGCAGCGGGACCGTCAGGAAATAAACCATCACTCCCGTGTGGATCTGTACCTGTCAAGCAGTATCAACCCCATTGACACGGATCATTCCATCACACTCCTGAAAGAAGACATCCTTCTCGCCATGCCCGATACGAATCCGCTTGCCTCCCATGCCTCGGTTAATCTGGCAGACTTTGAAAAAGCGGATTTCATCACGCTCCAACAAGGCGTCGCTTTAAGAAATATTACAGACTTTTACTGCAGGGCGGCGGGTTTCACTCCTCATGTCATTCTGGAGAGCGACAACCCCGGCACCGTACGGGAATTTATTAAAGCGGGGCTCGGCGTCTCCTTCGCACCGAGAATCACCTGGTACGGCGTCGGCGGCGACCATGTAGCACTCGTTCCTATCGCTACACCGGGCTGCCAGCGGTACATCAGCCTGTCATGGGACAAAAACACCCCCCTTACCCCGCCGGCGGAAGAACTGAAAAACTATTTCATTAAAAACTTTAAACGTTTCGCCGAACAATATGCCGGTGTAAACAGTCCTATATAACCATCTGCCATAAAGGAGATTTCCATGAAAAAATTTTTCGCCGCCATTTTAACTGTCTTTCTTTCCCTCGGACTCCTTACCGCCTGTGGAGGAGGACAGCAGCATGGCGCCTCTTCCGCGCCGGTTGTTCAAAGCGTTGAAAGATCAGATACAGGAAGTGCAGATAAATCAAAAAGCCGCATCAGGCAAAATAAAATCTACACAGATTCCGAGTCCATTTCCCAAAACGGTGAACAATCCGACACAAAAAGTCCGGGCAGCGCGGAAATCCGTGTAGAATCGGATCAGGCCTATACCGACAAAGATCATGTAGCGGCATATATCCATATCTACAGGAAACTGCCGCCCAACTATATCACCAAGGCGGAAGCCAGAAGCTTAGGATGGAAAGATAAGGGGACACTTGATCAAGTCGCTCCGGGAAAAAGCATCGGCGGCGACCGCTTCAGCAATTATGAAAAAATCCTCCCTGACGCTCCGGGGCGCAGCTGGAAAGAATGCGACATTGACTACGTCAGGGGGAACAGGAACGCAAAACGTATCTGTTTCTCCAATGATGGCCTTATCTACTACACCTCATCCCACTATCAGGATTTTGAAAAAATATATTAAGAGATTGTCCTATGCAGATCAGACTTGCTCCTGAAAACTTCAAAACAAGAGAAACAGCCCACACCTACCTGAAGGAAATACTTCATCTCCCGGACTATTACGGCAGGAACTTAGATGCCCTCTACGACTGTCTCTGTGAAATCATTACGAAAACCACGATTACCGTTCCCCGCGTAATCGCTTCGGACGGCTACCTTGGGGAATATGGAAAAACAATGATTGCCGTTTTTCATGACGCTGCTAAAGAAAACAAAAAATTACAAGTAAACTTCGAGTAATCCTTTTCTACATCCGGCACTGCCCCTGCCGGATATTTTTTTGTGAAATACTTTTAAGCAGCAGGAGATATTCTGTCCCATATGGATGACGGAAACCGGTTTTATATTTCCCCTTTGCTGCAAGTAAAACTATCTTTCAGATTATGGTAAAATATAATAGATATTTAGATTTCCTTAGTCTTTATTTATATAATTTCTTATATTTGAGGTATCCATGAATAAAAAATTGGCAGACAGCCGGTTCAGTCTTTCTGCACGTTTCACCATGCTTGCCGTCTTTCTCATTGCCAGCATGATTCTTTCTGTACGTTTCGGTTCTACAAATGTTCCGTTGTCAGATATTCTTTCAGAAGTTTCCGCCTTTATCAGTACCGGCCGCCCGGCAGAGACCGCTTCTTCCATGATTTTGTGGCAGATTCGCATTCCCCGCACCATTTTCGCCGCCTTTTGCGGCATGGGATTGTCCCTTTGCGGACTCGTACTCCAGACGATGACACGAAATGATCTGGCCGACCCCTATGTGCTGGGTGTTTCTTCCGGCGCAAGTACCGGTGCAGTTATCGCTATTATTTGGGGATGGTTTTCCTTTTTCGGAAATTATAATGTTTCCGCAGGCGCATTCATCGGTGCAGCGGTATCTACGATTATCGTCACTATGTGTGCGGGAAAAAGCACCAGTCCCATTCGTCTTATATTGGTAGGCATGGGCGTATCTGCTCTTTTTTCCGCACTTACCATGATGATCATTTACGGAGCAAAACATGAAGCACAGGTAAGGAGCGCCATGTTCTGGCTGCTGGGCAGTTTATCCGGCATGCAGTGGAGCAGCCTCCCCACCGTAGCCGCTGCCGTTTTTATCATGCTTGCTGCTGTCTGGATCCTCCGCAGCGATTTGGACCTTATGCTTTTAGGCGAAGGAGAAGCGGAATACTTGGGTATGAACAGGAAGAAACTTCAGCTTTTCATTGTCATTTTATCTTCTCTGATCGTTGCCATACTCGTATCGAAAGCAGGCATCATCGGATTTATCGGTCTTATCACACCTCACTTGGCACGTACCGCAGCGGGACCCTCCCATGGAAGACTCGCTTTATTCTCCGCCCTTATCGGCGCCATTGTCATGATTTGGGCTGATGTCCTTTCCCGTGCCCTCTTTGCACCGGAAGAAGTGCCCATCGGCGTGCTTACTTCCATTGTAGGCGCCCCTATCTTCCTTTGGATCGTAACCCACCGTTATGGGGAGGTACAGCCATGATTGAAATAAAAGATTTATCCTATACCATCGGGAAAAAAGAAATCCTGAAAAATATTTCCTTTACCGTAAATAAGGGAAGCATGACCTGCATTGTAGGCCCGAACGGCTGTGGGAAATCCACTTTGCTCGCCCACATTTCCCGCCGCTTTCCTTCCCGAAATTCCATTTACTACAAGGGCCGTGCGGTAGAAACCATTCCGCGAAAGGAATACGCAAAAGAAGTGGCTGTCATGGTACAGCAGGGATTTGGGATGGCAGGCGATCTGAAGGCAGAGGATGTGGTTCTTATGGGGCGGTATCCGTTTAAGAGCCGTTTTTCGGACTATACCAAAGAGGATCATCAGATTGCCGAGCGTGTCATGATTGAGACAGGCGCTTCCATTTTATCGGGCAGAGAAATGCAGCATATGTCAGGCGGAGAAAAGCAGCGTATTCTCATCGCCAAAGCCTTCACACAGAAACCGCAGCTCCTGCTCATGGACGAGCCGACAAATCATTTGGATGTAAAGTATAAACTGTCTCTTATGGAACATTTAAAACGGTTCCATCAACAGGGTACCGTCATCGTAGTACTCCATGACCTGTCCCTTGCCGCGCGTTACTGCGACCACGCAGTCGTCATGAGAGCAGGAAAAGTCATTGACTTCGGAAAAGTAGAAAACACGATTACAGCGGAAAAGATGAGCCGGCTTTTTGAAGTGCCTTTTTATAAAGCTGTTCATGAAGACCAGCAATTCCTTTATTGTTAGTCTCCATTTTATATTTTATGAGGAGGAAATATGATGAATTTGAAAACCAAGAAACTGATTGCCGCCCTGTTGATTGCCACATCCGCAGGTTTGTTCACCGCAGGCTGCGGTACAGATCAGTCCGCGAAGAAAGCGCCCCCGAAAACCGCGGACGTTACATGGACAGAGTCACTGGACGGAAAGAAAGTGGATATGAAAGTAACAGCACCGCCGAAAAGAGCTGTTTCCATGTCCTTTGCCACGACAGAAATGATGCTTACGCTCGGATTGCAGGATCAGATGGCCGGCACCGCTTTTAAAGAAGAAGAAATTTACGGACCTCTCGCTGATGCTTATGCAAAAGTTCCCGTCCTTGCAGAAAAATGGCCGTCCTATGAAAAGCTTATGTCTGTAAACCCTGACTTTCTTACAGGCTGGGAAGTACCTTTCACGAAACGCGCGATTCCTGCCGAAAAGCTGATTGCTGCAGGAATCCCCATTTTTGTTCCCGATTCCATGCAGGATACAAAGGCAACCTTGGATACAAACTTTGACGATATGCTGGAATACGGAAAAATTTTCGGAAAAGAAGATAATGCCAAAAAATGGGTAGACGGTCAAAAGAAGAAACTGGAAGCTGTCCAGTCTAAGCTGAAAAATCTGCCAAAGGTAAAAGCCTTTGTCTTTGATTCAGAGGACGGCGATCCTTTTACAGTCTTTGAAGGATACACGACAAACATACTGAAACTCATCGGCGTGGAAAATGTCATGTCAGGACAGAATGTAGATAAAACATGGGCAAAAACAAGCTGGGAATCTTTCGTGAAAGCGGATCCCGACTACATCATCATCGTAGACTACTCCACCAGCGACCGCACAGAAGATGATTTTGCAATGAAAGTGGATAAGATGAAAAACAATCCCCAGCTTGCAAACGTGAAAGCTATTAAAGAAAATCATTTCATCCGTGTCAAGCTGTCTGAAATCACACCGGGTGTACGAACAGTAGATGCGCTTGAAAGACTGGCAAAGGAAATGCACCCCGACATGAAATAATAAACTATGAAACTCCTGTGAAAGTTCCACGGGAGTTTTATATTGGGAAATATGTTTTGCTAAAAACAGTTCCCCCTTCCGCCTATCCATGATATGATTGACTTATATTCTGATAGATGGGAGTTTGCTATGTCACAGAATCCTGATTTTGAAGAGACTTCTCTCTTTGATCTTTTCCCGGCAGAAGAAAAGAAAACTGACAAAAAAGAACAAAAGAATGAAAAAACGGAAAATGCCGCACCGAAGGACGGAAGAGGGAAAGAATCGGCGGTAACGGCTGTAAAAGCAATCAAACCTGAAACGGCGCCCGGAAAAGAAGAAATACCGGTTCCGCAGCTGAAAGACTGTCCCGTTTCAGCAACACCCGCATGGACGGAAAAATTCTGGGAGTATGATATTACAAAACCGTCACAATGGATCCGTGACGATATGAAGGAGCACATGGTGGCAGAAGGATTCACCAAAAGAGAAGCCAATCACATCTTCAGGGGTCTTGTATTTAAAGAAAAAATCTTCAATACCAAAAACCAGGCTCTTGCTTATTTGAAAACGGTTCCTACCACGTATGCGGTCAAGTATAAAATCGGAATCGAACCGTCTCCCCGGATGGTGTCTTTAAAAAAACGGCTGGACGACAAAAAGGCACGCCTTGAAGAATATAAAAACGATCAGGCCATGCGGAAGTTTCGTACGGAATTTGTTTCCTGCCCCGTATGCCGTTCAAAAATCAACAGCAGATATTTTACACCGCCCGCCTGTCCGGTCTGCCGCTGTGACATGCGTGCCGAATCAGTCATCCATACTTTGGAATCGCTGGAAAAGGCTGTCGCCGATTTGAATAAAAGATACGAATACGCTGCCGAAAAGCATAATTCCAGATTTACCGGCGGCGAAAAATGGATTATCCGCACGGTAAATACCCCTTCTCAAGAGAAAAAAGGATAGCTTCCTATTATCCCAAAAGTAAAAACCTGTTACCCGAAATAAAAAGGGTAACAGGTTTTTACTTTTATGAGAAATTACCAGTTGCGGAATTTTGCCGGCGGATTATAGAGTCCCCCGGACCAATCCACAAGGTCTTTCATATTCTTCGCGGCAAGAAGTTCCCTTGTCGCCGTTGAACGGTCAATGCCCAAATCTTCCGGCAGCTTCACAATGCCCTCTTTCCTGAGACGCAGTGTCTCAGCAGAATCTTCCAGCATGCCCACTTCCGTCTTGCCGGCTATGGCCCGGATAGCATTCATCCGTTCTTCCATGTTGCGGCACTTATGGAGATACGCGATACCGATTTCGGAAACAATATGGGTCAGGTCGTCAGAGTAAATCATAACCGGTTCCAGATCCAATCCCGCATTCTTCTTCAACTGGATCGCATCCAATTCCTGCACGAAGCCGGGGAATCCTTTTTCAGATACAGTCGTAATCACCTGTACGACAAGTTTCTTGCCGCGGAGACATTCACCCGTAAGTTCGGCGCGATTTGCCACCTCATTGCCGCACTTGAACCATGCTTCTGTCACATGGCGCCGGCCCTTGGCATCACACCCCATGTTCGGAGCGCCGCCGAAGCCTGCCACATTGTTCTTTGTTGCTGTGGAAGAATTGCCGTAACGGTCAATCTGCATAGTGGATCCGACAAACATATCTGCCGCATAGTGGCCTGCCGCCTGGCAGAAAGCCCTGTTAGAACGCATCGTGCCGTCCGGTCCGACGGCAAAAACATCGGGCCTTGCTTTAATATATTCTTCCATGCCTACTTCAGAGCCGAAAGAGTAAAGATTTTCCGCCCATCCTGTTTCAATCGCCGGGATCATGGTGGGGTGCGGATTCAGTACCCAGTGTCTGCAGATCTTTCCCCGAAGTCCAAGGCTTTCCCCATAGGTCGGAAGAATAAGTTCAATGGCACTTGTATCAAAACCGACTCCGTGGTTCAGTACCTGAACGCCATATTCGCCATAAATTCCCTTTATAGCCATCATGGCTTTTAATATTCTTTCATCGCTGATTTTCGCCGGATCACGGGTAAAAAGCGGATTCAGCATGTACGGCGTTGGACTTTCAATCACAAAATCGACCCAGTCTGCCGGAATATCCACGCGGGATACTTTATCCACCAGTTTATTCACCTGCACAATGATGATCCCCTGATTGAATTTTGTCGCTTCCGCAATCGCCGGTGTATCTTCCGTGGAACAGCCGGAATAAATATTTCCCTCCCTGTCCGCTTCATCAGCTACAAGAAGAGACACTCTCGGAATCAGGTCGATAAAGTAGCGGCTGTACATTTCCAGATAGGTATGGATGGCGCCCAGTTCGATGCTTCCGTCCTGTACCATTTGCGCCAGGCGTTTGCCCTGGCTCCCTGCATACGCGAAATCCAATTTCTTTGCAATCCCTTTTTCAAACACATCCAAATGTTCAGGGATAGACAACGTGGATTGGATCATGTGGAGATCATGGACACGGGACGGATCGACCTTGCAAAGTTCACCCGCCAGGAAATCCGCCTGCTTTTGATTATCCCCCTCTATATTGACATTGTCACCAGGATGCAGGACCGCTTCTAAAAGAGCAACCGTATCTTTCGCATCAACAATCTTTCCTTTTGCTAAACAGGCAGCGGCATCCAGTCTTGCTTTGGTATCATCACCTCTGGTATGCCAGTTCTTATTGTTCGGTCTGATTTCCAACATCATTATGCTCCTCTTTTTAATGAAACATCTTATTTAGCAATATTTCCCGGTTAGTAAAAATAAGTCAGAAAAATGAAGAAGCCGCCTATGATACAATTTGAGCGTCTGAATCAAAAAGAAAGGAATATCACCGACGGCTTTCCACACACATCTTACCACAGATAAACAAGTTTCCACACTTTCATAGACCGTTTTCCCCAATAGGTCTCAATTCGTCTATAATTGACGGCTCCTGCGATATTATTTCCTGCCTTGCCCAGCAACACTTTTAATACGCCATAAACACCGCCATTCATTTTTTCTACTTTGTCATCCAATGGCATACAAATACAGTCTATTTTTTCCTACTTCCATCATACCCGCAGAGATTCTGCTTAAAAAAAGATGCCTGCCGTGAATATTCCACACTGACAGGCATCTTTTCCCTTTTCACTCCTATTTATTCACCTAGAACCGTAACGACCGCTTTCCGGCAAAGTTCCACCGCTTTGTCCAAATCCGTTTTTTCTATATTCAGCGGTGGATTAAAATAAATAATGTCTCCCATCGGTCGAAGAACCAGTCCCATATCCATAGCTCTCCGGAAGATATGCCAGCCGATACGCTTTTTCGGATCAAAAGCTTTTTTCGTTTCTTTGTTTTCCACCAGCTCGATGGCGTTAATTAATCCGATATGGCGGATTTCTCCCACATGCCTGTGATTTCCCAGGGCTTTCATGAGCTTGTCATGGAGATAGATTCCATTTTCATTGACTTTCTCCAGAATATGATCCCGTTTCATGATTTTCAGTACGGTCAACGCAATGGCACAGCCCATGGGATTGCCTGCGTAGGTATGGCTGTGGACGAAAGCCTTATGCGTGCCGTAATCATCATAAAAAGCATCGTACACTTTGTCCGTAGTAATGGCAAGAGACATGGGCATGTACCCCGCTGTCAGCCCTTTTGATGTGCAGAGGATATCCGGAGAAATACCGGCATGTTCTATGGCAAAAAGTTTCCCCGTCCTGCCAAAACCGGCGGCAATTTCATCATCAATCATAAGCACACCGTACGCATCGCAGAGCTTACGGAGCTTCCTTAAATATTCGGCAGGATAGATACGCATGCCTGCCGCCCCCTGAAGGATCGGCTCCACAATGACTGCCGCCGTTTCTTTTCCGTACTGTTTAAATGCTTTTTCCGCACTTTCAAAGCATTCCACGCCGCAATGATTCCGCGTTTTCCCATAAGGGCAGCGGTAGCAGTCCAGACCGTCAAAATGAATATTGTCCATAAGCATGGGGTGAAAGATCTTCGCATAAAAATCCATTGATCCGACGGACAGCGCGCCGATCGTTTCCCCATGGTACGATTCAGGAAGGCACATGAACCGCGTCCGTTCAGGATGGCCGGTCTGGTAGTGGTACTGGAAAGCCATCTTGAGCGCCGCCTCTACGCAGGATGAACCGTTGTCATGAAAGGTAAAGCGGGAGAGTCCTTCCGGCAGTACCTTTTCCAGTTCCTGCGCCAGTTTAACAGCAGGCTTATGGGAAAAGTTTGTAAAAATCACATGCTCCAGTTCATCGACCTGCTTTTTCAGGGCTTCATTGATTTCTTCATTGCAATGCCCAAGGAGATTGCACCACCACGATGAAATAATATCCAGATATTCCTTCCCGTCCGTCCCGTACAGGTAAGATCCTTTCGCATGGTCTATAACGACCGGCGGAAATACTTCATTGTCCTTCATCTGCATGGCAGGATGCCATATATATTTTTTATCTTCCGCTTCCCAATAATTCTGTTTCATTTAAGTTCCCAACTTCCCTAATTTTAAATACTCCTTTATTCATACAGCGATATAATCGTTTCCGGGTCGATATCCAATTCCGTGTCGCCCTTTTTCACCCTTGCCAGGACTTTCACCCCGGTGATTTCTTCAATCATTTCCGCATTGTCTTCTTCCATCACGCCGCCTTTCCAATGATTCAGGATAATTCCTTTGACAGAAATATTCCTGTGGCGGATATATTCGCAGGTAGTCACCACTCGGTTGATTGTCCCCAGTCCCGCGTCGGCGATGACAAGGACGGGCAGGCGGAGCCATCGGATAATATCTTCCAGATAATACACCGCTTTTTCATCATGGCGGATAGGGCACATGATTCCTCCGCTGCCTTCCATAGTCACATAGGGGTACGCCGCTGTCACACGCTCCCAGGCTCTCATAATGACATCCTTCTCCACGGGATTTCCTTCAATTCTTGCTGCCAGATGGGGCGATACGGCATTTCGGTATAAATATGACAGAAGCATATCTTCAGGCTCACAGATCTGTGCAAAACGATTTACAAATCCTGCATCGCTTTCCGTTACCGTCGGCGCTCCGCTGATGGCCGCCTTATAATAGCCCACATCATATCCAGCCTTTCTCAAAGTTTTTATCAGGAGTGCCGTCACATAGGTCTTGCCGATATCCGTATCTGTTCCTGTAATAAAAAGTCCTCTGCCCATCCTATTCCTTCTTTCTTATTGATAAATAAAAATGGAAACGGTTTTCTGCACGGCCGATTTTTCTATTTTTACCATGCATGTCTTGCACGGTATAATTTTTTCGCCAGCACCGCCGCCAGAACGCAGAGGCAGATATCGCCCGGCACGGCCAGAAGGAAACAATAAAGCACCACAGGCCAAATACCGATAGGCGTATTCAGGTAATAATTATTTATGATGTATACATAAACCATTCCAAAAAGGTAGACCACAAGAAGTCCTGCCATGTTCGCAAATAAAATGCGGACAAATGACAATTTTTCCATATGCTCCGACAATTTCCCCGTAAGCCAGGCTCCCGCGATGAACCCCAAAAGATAACCGAAAGTAGGCTGGAAAATATATCCCGGTCCTCCGCCCTGCGTAAAAACGGGAACTCCCGACAGACCGAGAGCCACATAAACCGCCACGGAAGCCGCCCCTTTCCTGCTTCCTAAAATCAGCCCCGAAAGAGTAGTAAATAAAAGCTGCAGCGTGAACGGGCAAAGCGGTACAGGCACACGGATAAACGCACCAATCGCCGTAAGCGCCGTAAATAAAGAAAACAATACCAGTTCTTTTACCTTTCCCTGATTTCCTGCGGATATCTCTTCCCTTTCCACATTATCGCCTCCATTGTTCACCTTTTTATACATCCAAATTTACATTATATAAATAATATAACAACTCAGCGCTTAATTCAAGGTTCACAATGCACCGTTTTATTTATGGTTTCCCTGTATCGGATACGCCCTCCCCTTATGCAAAGCAGCCGGATAAGTTTCATATTTTCTATTTCCACCCTTTCATTTTCCCGACATGCTTTTCATAGATTTCTATCGATATTTCCATTCTTTTCCCATGCATGATATAATGCACAAATGATATTATTTCGTCAACCCGGAGGTTCTTTATGACACAGATAAAATGGAAAGCCGCTTTCCTCGCATTCCTGCTTGCATCATCTCTGCACAGTATATATACAGTACAGGCGGAAAAAGGCGTCACCACCGCCACACATATCCGGCGCCACGAGTCCAGCACGACAATTTCTACAGAAACAGTGAAAACGGAAAGCAAGTCTTCTACAACCACAAAGGGTGTTTCCATCACACCCCCTTCCATCGGAATCCTCGTCTTTCCGGATGAAGAAGATGAACCGCTTATCGGTCTTTCCCGACCCAAAGCGCTTGCCTCCTATACAGAAGCCAAAGCGAAGCGGGATGAAAGTTTCTACCGCCACGGTATCCTTGCCATGATAAGGGACGGAAAAAAATGGGGGCTTATCGGCACAGACGGGACGGTTCTTTTACCACCCACCTATAAATTCCTGATTCCGGAAAAGGACGGGCTTTTCAAAGCCGGCGATAAGAAAAAAGATTTACGGCTGATTGATAAAAAAGGAAATCCCGCCACAGCAGTAAAAACGATTCCCTCAAACCCTTTCAGTTACTCTGAAAAAGGTTTGTACGGATTTAAGAAGCCTGACGGCAGTGTGCTTATCGCTCCCCGTTACAAAGCGGTACTTGCCAGATTCAGCGAAGGAATCGCTTTTGTAAAAACCATGCAGGGGGAAAAAATCGCCATTGACGAGAATGGAAGGGCTCTTTTTAAAATCCCCTATGACGGTATCTGCCCCTATAAGTACGGTGTCGCGGAATACAGACGGCGTGTGAATACTTTCAGCGGCAAGTCATTCCTCGGCATCCTGGCGGCCGATGCCATCAACCCGCAAAAGGTGGAAGACTTTGATAATTATCATACGGCTTACAATGGCATCAAAAGAGGATATATTGATCAAGAAGGGCATATCGTCATAGACAGCCGGAATGATGAAGTCTATCCCATGACCCCTTACGGAACGATTGTCAAAAAAGACGGGCTCACAGCCTTTCTTTCTCCCGAAGGACGCACACTGATCCCCCCTTCCCATTACACCGTGGGTTCTATTGATATTGAAGACGCCTGCCTCGTGCTCAAGAGCGGCTATTCCGGGAAATGCGGTCTTTTTGACCTGTCAGACGGAAAGCAGGTTATCGATTTCCGTTACGACGATATAATTCTTCTCGGATTTAACAGGGCATTGGGGAAAGACGGCAGCCGCCGTTACCTGCTCGATACCTCCACGGGGGATGTCATAGCTTCTCTCCCGCCCAATATCGGAGCCGCCCATTTTAATGAGACACCTGTCACCTGGATTTTCAGAGCTAAAAGCTATTACGGCATTATTGATGAAGAAGGAAATATCCTGTACGAAGATGCAAAAGATCCGCTTACGGGTGTTACAAAATTCCGGCACGGTTTCAGCGGCGGACAGAAGGACAACAAAAAGTGGGGCATCCTTAAGAGCGACGGCACCTGGCTTGTACATCCCACCTACGATTACATAAAACTGCTGTAAACAGTAAAATGACGATTCCCTCAATTCGGATCGTCATTTTTTATGTTCCTCTATTCATACCGGATTCATGTAATAAATGTTGTCTGCGGGTGAACTGCCCTATCTTGCGGCAATACGCTTCCATCTTCCATAAGCGTTGCCATAAAAGCGTGTGAAAGTTTTACGTTCCCTTTGCCCCGTCCCTCTCACCACACGATGCAGCATATGCCGATAAAAGAAACGACGATTCCCAGTGCCTGCCGGCGGGACAGCTTTTCCCCATACAGAACCGCCCCCGTTAAAATGAGGCAAAGCGTAATGAGGGCATTCGTCACAATAAAGGAAGCATTCATCGTCCAGCCCGCCTTATAAATGAAAATCGTCCCTATTTCAATAAACGCAATGGAAAGGCCTAGGGCAAGGGCAGCAGGACGGAAGCTCATGATTTCCTTCCATTTCTCTCCCTTTTTTCCTGTAAACGCATAAATCAGAAAAGATGTAAGCGACGCCACAAGGTATGTTACTACAAGCGCCGCCAGCGGATCCGCGCCGCCCGCCACCTCTTTTGCCGACACCTGGTATCCGACGCCCGCCATGACCACAAGACCGACAGGCCACCAAAATGAAAAATTCATGCGCCCCTCACAATCATATACATCCCCGATGATGTGATTATCAGCCCTGCTATGGCGGTAAACGAAACCGCTTCACCGTAAAATACCGCCCCCACAACAAGGAGAGCCGCCACAATCATTGCCGTATAAAGGATGAATCCCACATTCATCGCCCAGCCCGCTTTATACATGTACACACAGCCCACTTCAAGCCCTGTCACTGCAAAGCCTATTCCTGCCGCTGCCAGCCGGACATGGGACATATCGGCAAGCAGATCCATTCCGCCCATCCCATAGTAGAGACCGGTGCAAACCGCGGCGCTTACAAGATAAGTCACCCCCAGCGCAGCCAGAGGATCCGCCCGGGAAGATATTTTCTTCGCACACACCTGATAAATCACATCCGCCAGCACCACACAGGCTACGGGCCACCACATCTGAAATAAATTGTCCATGCTCTTCCTTTCAAAAAACGTTTTGCACTATTTTTTCGGCCGGTGCCGCACCTGCGGGATATTTCCACTTTTACACCTTCCCGCCCGACGGCAGAAAAAAGAATCCTGTATTTGTAGGATTAAAATCATCAGGAAACGGGTTCTTCCTGCCGCCAACCTTTGCACACATCCACCCATCCTTTCGCGCCCGCGTATTTCTCCAGCTCTTCAGGTGTAAGCTTCACTGCGCTGTGGTCTGTCCCCGCCGCGGGATAAATCACATCAAACCGTTTTAATGATATATCAAGATAGACATCTGCCGTGGGCGGAAGACAAAACGGGCAGACACCGCCAGGCCGATGGCCGATATACTTTTCGCATTCCTCTCCGGGAATCATTTTCGGTTTCTTATGGAAAAGCATCTTATACTTATGATTATCAATCCGCGCATCTCCTGCCGTCACGACAATCACAGGCGCTTCTCCAACAAGAAAAGAAAGCGTCTTTGCAATGCGCGCCTCCTCTGTACCGAGAGCAAGCGCCGCAAGCGCCACTGTCGCGCTGGACTCCTTCAAATCCATGCAGCGGTCTGCCATACCGAACCGTTCAAAATAAGCCTGTACCGTTTCAAAAGACATCATAGCCTCCTTTTTTCCACTATACCATGAATCATCGGTAAATAACAGGATATATTTGTTTTACCGATGCCTTTTGCGGTATAGTATAAATATATCATTCATGTGTAAATCAAAGGAGGCTCTTATGAAAACCATACATACCAAACACGCACCCGCCGCTATCGGCCCCTATTCACAGGCAAAGCAGGCAGGCGGATTTATATTTCTTTCCGGACAAATCGGTATCGACCCAGCCGCAGGAAAAATCATCGTCTCCGACATTGCCGGACAAACGGAACAGGTCTGCAAAAATATAAAAGCCATTTTGAAAAAAGCAGAAACTTCTATGGACAATGTGGTAAAAACGACCTGCTTCCTCACAGACATGAAAGACTTTGCCGCCTTTAACGAAGTCTATGCAAAACACTTCCCGGGCAAACCGGCAAGAAGCTGCTTCGCCGTCAAGGATCTTCCCGCAGGCGCACTCTGCGAAATCGAAGTCATTGCCGTTAAATAAGGCCTGTGCCATGGACTTCCATATACTTTGCACCGGCTGCCGCACATATCGCCGTTTCAAGCAGAAACAAATTCCTGAAGAAATACTTGATGAACTTCTGGAAAATGCCCGTATCGCAAACAGCGCCATGAATGGGCAGCCGCTCCGCTATGTCCTTGTAAAAACCCCTGAAGCGGTGCGGAAAATCCAGTCGTGCTTCCATTTTGCCGCCGCCCTCCCCAAAGAGCTGGGACAGCCGAAAGAAGGTGAACAGCCCACCGCTTTTATCATTCTCTGCACGGAAGGGCCGGAAACCCCGTGGACAGGCATAGATATCGGTATCGCCGTAAGGACAATGAATCTCAATGCTTATATCCACGGCGTAGGTTCCTGTATCATAGGAAACGTGGAATTTGAAAAAGTAAAAGAAATACTTTCTATCCCTGAAACATGGATACCCAGGCTGGCTCTCGCTCTCGGCTATCCCTCCCATAAGAGTACCATCGTGGAACTTCCCGAAGACGGCTCCGTAAAATACTACCTTGATGAAGAGCGCCAATATTACGTACCGAAAAGAAAACGGAAAGACATTTCCATAATCAGGTAAAACAAAAAGAGAGAGTACCCGCTTCCCGGATATTCTCTCTTTTCATAAAACGATTACTATATTTCAGCAGAGCTCCTCTTTCCTGTCCAGAATCTCTCTTCCCGGTGCACAGGCAGGACAGTCGCACCACTTGCCGCCTTTCGCCTTCACTTCCCGGGCATGTGCCGCATAAGCCGCCGCCTGTTCCGCGCCAAATGTTTTTTCCCCTGCATCCGATTCAAAAAACGCAAGGACATCATCGATAGAAAGCACATCCGCTTCCAATTCCGCTACCAGTTTCCGTCCGGCTTCCTTTTCCCGATCACTGCTAAGAGCGGCGATATACTCTTCCGCGATTTTCTTTAATCCCGCATAGCAGCTGGGAGCCGCAATCAACGCCTTTACTTTTTCAACAATGGCTTCATTCATCATAAAATCCTCTCTTTCGTTCAAACTATTAATTAAACAATGATATGATTCTCTGAAAAAACCTTTTGATTCTTTATTTTCAGGGCGGACAAGCAGTAAACCAAAAAGGCTGACCATCTTTTCTCACCCGTCAGGCGGTAATCATTTTTATACGCCGATGCTTGTTTTCCATTTATCACTTCCAGTATACCAGAAAATGAAAATCAGAAAAGAGACATAGAGAAATCAAAGTTATTCTTACATGCAGAAATACCATTGTTTTCCTATTTCGCAGAGGCAACTGCACCCTGGTACTTCAGGAAAGCAATGGTATTTTTGTTACTTCTTCCACGCGGGAGCGGTCTGCACGGATCAGCCATTTTTTATTTTTAGTATGACCGTGTAAATACAAAGAAACAAAATATATGTTCACCAAATCTGCATTTATTCTTCTCCGAGTTCTTGTTCCACTACGGAAACAATGTCATCAATCACCCGTTCCAGACGGTCTTTATCACTGCCTTCTCCCATGACGCGGATGAGAGGTTCCGTGCCTGACGCACGGACGAGGATACGCCCGTCATTTCCCAGTTCGTCTTTTGCCGCCGCGATAGCTGCCCGGATCTGTTCATTTTCTTCCCATCCGTTCTTGCTGTACACTTTTACATTTTTCAGCAGCTGGGGATAGGTGGTCATGAGATGATTTAATTCAGAAAGGGGGCCATCATGGTCACGGAGAACCATAAGCGTCTGCATGGCCGTGATAAGACCGTCACCGGTGGTATTAAATTCAGGGAATATAATGTGTCCCGACTGTTCACCGCCAAGGGAATATCCGTGCGCCTTCATTTCTTCCAGCACATAGCGGTCGCCTACATTGGTCGCCACGGTACGGCATCCATGTTCTGCCAGTGCCTTGCCGAAGCCCAGGTTGCTCATGACGGTGCCTACGACCATATTCGCATTGAGCCGCCCTTCTTTCTTCATACGCAGGGCGTTAATCACCATGATATGGTCGCCATCCATGATATCTCCCTGTTCATCGACGAAAAGACAGCGGTCCGCATCGCCGTCATTGGCAATACCGCAGTCCGCCCCCATTTCGACAACCATTTTCTGTAAAGTTTCCATGTGGGTGGAACCGCAGTCTTTATTGATGTTCACACCGTTCGGTTCGCAGTAGAGGGCGGTTATTTCCGCACCCAGTTCACGGAGGATGTCGGGAAGGAATCCGCTGGCGGCGCCGTTGGCGGAATCTGTTACGATTTTCATCCCTTTGAAATCCCCTTTCACTGTGGAAAGGATATAATTTTTATATTTCCACGCAAGCTCGTTGCGGTGGCGGATAAATCCGACTTTTTCGCCGGTAGGCCGTGCCAGTTCTTCGTCATGTCGAAGGATATTCTCTATTTCTTCTTCCGCCTGATCCGGCAGTTTATGCCCGTTCCTGTCGAAAAATTTGATTCCGTTATCGGGGAACGGGTTATGGGAAGCAGATATAACGACACCGGCATCATAGTTTTCTGTCCGTGTCAGGTATGCGATACCCGGTGTGGGAATCACGCCTGCCAAGTCCACATTCACCCCCGACGCGCACAGCCCCGCCGATAAAGCGGCTGCCACCATGGTTCCTGAAATCCTTGTATCCATACCGATAAGCACGCGATGGGTTCCTTCCTCCCTACAGAAATAGGCGCCTGCCGCCCGCCCCAGCTGGAATGCTAATTCGGGCATGAGTGTGGAATTTACCACGCCGCGTACGCCGTCTGTTCCGAACAATGTGACCATTCTAAATCCTCCGCGATTGATTTCTTACTATTTTGCACTGCAATTTTCAAATGATACAGCGAATATATTTTCCCGTCAAGCCGTTTATTCTTTTTCTATTTTCACATGTACCGTAACGACTCCGGGAATAATCATACCGTTTTCCGGTTTCGGTATGTCAATCTTTTTGGTAACGCTTTCCTTTGCTCCGGTGATATCGATTTCTTCCAGTTCCACCACCGTATTTTTATCGAAATAGCTTTCCGGTGCCTTGACAGTGGCCACCGGCGGCGTCACCGTGATTTCAGAGACTTTGTATCCTTCTGCCGGTTCCCCTTTTACTATCGGTTTGAAAGGAATATTTCCCGTCTTCTGGTCTTCCGACATATGTACGGAAACACGGACACGGGTAGGCATGATGTCAATCCCCGTTACCGTATTTCCATCCGCATCAAGAACATTCACCGCATCAAACTCGTCGAAATCTTTTGTTTTCCCCGCCACATTGACAGAGATAATGGCACGGTCGGCAAGAGCCGTGCGGCTGCTGGCTCCCGCGACAGTAATATATTCCGGCGTCGTGGATTTCCGCTCCGCCTTGAAACCTGCCGGAAGCGCTCCGATAAATTCCACTTGTGCCGGCAGCGATTTCACTGCATAGGTGTCGATAAATAAATCGAAATATGTCTGATCCTGGGAAATCACCGTTTCATTTCCCGGTACGGAAATATGGATGGGTGTGTTCGGATAATCGCCGTCCGTAAATCCGTCAAGATCGACATAGGCTTTGATATTATCACTCCGCATGCTGACCAGATCGCTGCGGTTCATGCGGATCTTCACTTTCACCCTCTGGGGTACATTAAGGGCTACGAGAGAACGATCCAAATTACGCACTTCGACCGGAACGGTATAAGAGTTTTCCACAAGAGGATTCTGCTCATTCATGACATATACCCAGAAAGCAAATGCCGCCATGAGGCAGAGGAATTTAGGAAGCCACCACCGCAAATTTGTATATTTCATTTCAGCGGGCTCCATTTCTGCAATACATTACCGACGCCTTTCGCTTTATCCTGCACAAGGAAGTTCCGCAGGATATTCCGCAAGCCGTCTTCTTCGAGATGGCGGTAAATATGGCCGCCGTAAGCATAGGAAACCGTTCCCGTTTCTTCACTGACGATGACCACGACACAGTCCGCCTGTTCAGACATGCCGATTCCCGCGCGATGGCGTGTCCCCAGTTCAGAGGAGAGGCTCCTGTCACGGGTAAGCGGCAAAAGGCAGCCTGCCGCCATGATGCGGTTGTCGCGGATAATGACGGCGCCGTCATGGAGCGGTGTATTTACGATAAAAATATTTCCAAGAAGCTCTTTTGACACGAGGGCCTCCAAACGGATCCCTGTATCAATACGGTCGTCAAGCCCTACTGTCCTTTCAAAAACGATAAGCGCACCCACTTTATTCTTCGCCATGGTCATCGTCGCTTCCACCACATGATCAATGACGGCATCCAATTCCGCTTCATCCATGATGCGGGAAGAAATATAAAATTTGCCGCGGCCAAGCTGTTCCAGAGCACGGCGGAGTTCCGGCTGGAATACCACAGGGAGCGCGACAATGAGCACTGTCATAAGTTTATCGAGTATCCAGCTGACTACATGGAGCTGGAGCCAGCCTGCAAACAATGTGAAAAGTCCGAGGAACACGAGCCCCTTCAAAAGAGCGGTCGCCCGCGTATCACGGACAAGGATATACATCCGGTAAAAGAAAAACGCGACAACAAGTATATCCAGCGCATCCCAAAGGCGCATTGTCATCAGCAGTCCCTGTATTTGTCCAAGCATAAAAACTCCCGTCGCCAAAGCAAATAATACATTATTGATAAATAATTACAGTCGTCATTTATTGTATCACGAACCTTAAGTTTTTGCAGTTATGTCCCGCTGTTTCATAAGGCGGAAAAATAAACTTCCAGTAGAAATATAAAACGGCAGCCGGAAAAGCCGCCGCTTCATACTATCTTTTGTCATACACATCCCATTCCAGCTCCATGATGCGGAACTGATAATCCGCGCTGGCTTTCTGCAGAGAATAAATATCCTTCTGTTGTTCTTTATTTTGCTCCAGTGCCAGTGTCGCCGCCCATTCGATATTGTTCAGCTGGTCATCATACCGGCTGGCCTCCACATTCATCATCCGTTCCTGCAGATCCGCAATAAGGGACTGCTGCCATGAAATGAAAGCGAGAAGGAGAAAAACACACAGATAAAGATACCAGGTATGTTCCAGACAAAGTTTTTCTTTCCACCTGTCCACGAAAATTATCCCCTTATTTCGTCATCAAGTTTTTCTTTATTGAGAAGAGTCAAATGATCTTTTGTAAATTCAATCCACAACCGGGCCGCTCTGGAGAGGTAACGCCCTTTCTTCCAAATCGCATACAGGTGGTGGGTCATTTTCGGTTCCGTCAGCGGGCGGACGGCTATATTTCCATCTGCACTGTTTGGCGGACAAAGGCGGCTCGGCAGGATCGCCACTCCCAGTCCCGAGGAAACGGTCTGGAGCATGAGATCGCGCTGGCTCGTCTCAAAAACAATTTTCGGCGTAAATCCGATCTTCTTGCAGTTCGACAGGATATCATCATGTAAATTGAAATCATCGCGATAGAGGACAAGCGGATAATCGGCAAGAAGTTTCATGGGTATTTCTTTTCTCTCTTCCAGCGGATAACCTTTCGGCATGACGACGCACATTTTATCATCCGACAGGAAAAACGATTCAAAATCTTTATTCGGAATGGTGCAGATGATGCCCACATCAATGCGTCCTTCCTGCACGGAGGTCTCGATTACCTTGGAGCCGTATTCGTAAAGCTCAATGGAAATCTGCGGATAGGTTTTTTTAAATTCGCCCAGGAGCTTGGCGAAAACATGCGCGTCCGTAATCGGCGGCAATCCGATCTGGATTGTATCCTTTTTCAGATTGAATTCATTTTCAAAGTCGCTCTTTAAATGTTCAAAAGCGAAAAGGCAGCGCTTCGCGTAGTTCAGGAAGATGCTTCCCGGCGCAGTAATTTCGACTGTCTTCGCATTGCGGATAAAAAGGATGATCCCCAATTCATCTTCCAGCGATTTGATCATGCGGCTGATGGCGGACTGGGAAATATGAAGATTCCTCGCCGCTTTGCTGAAACTTTTTTCTTCCGCTACTTCCATGAAATACTTCAAGTGACGATAGTCCATAATACACGCTCCTTACTTTTGAAATATTTTCTTAAAAATGTACACCTTGTCATTCTTGTGCAAAAACCGTATTTCCTCTATAATGAACATAGATTTCATAATTTCCTGCTGAAAAATTATGTGTAAACAATTATGATTATATAGCATTAATTGACTTAACTATGCGATTTTCTCATAATGTAATTGTACATAATTTTTTTATATCTTGCAAGGAATATTTATGAACCGAACCCGTATCCGTCCCGCAGGGGAGTTGCCCGGCGGATATTTAAAAAAGGAAGTGTTGAACTGTGAGAAACGTAAAGACAATGGACGGCAATACAGCCGCGGCGTATATTTCATACGCATTCACAGAAGTAGCTGCCATTTACCCGATTACCCCTTCGTCACCGATGGCGGAATCTGTAGATGAATGGTCTGCCCATGGAAAGAAGAATATTTTCGGCGACACGGTCCATGTGGCGGAAATGCAGTCTGAAGGAGGCGCGGCAGGCGCATTTCACGGCGCTTTGCAGGGAGGCGCGCTTACCTCTACCTATACCGCGTCACAGGGAATGCTTCTCATGCTGCCGAATATGTACAAAGTAGCCGGCGAACTTCTTCCCGGCGTCTTCCATATCGCCGCCCGCGCCCTTGCAAACCACGCCCTTTCTATTTTCGGAGACCATCAGGACGTAATGAGCGCGAGAGCCACCGGCTGTGCCATGCTTGCTGAATCGAACGTACAGGAAATCATGGATCTTGCCGGCATTGCCCACCTGGCGGCCATTAAAGGCCGCGTGCCTTTCATCAATTTCTTCGACGGATTCCGCACAAGCCATGAAATACAAAAAGTGGAAGTCATGGAGTACGACGAACTGGAACCTCTCATCGACAAGGAAGCTCTCGCCGCATTCCGCGCCCGTGCGCTGGATCCAGACAGGCCCGTCATCCGCGGCACGGCGGAAAATCCCGACATCTACTTCCAACACTGCGAGGCAGCCAACCCGTACTATGACGCGCTTCCCGATATCGTACAGGACTATATGGATAAGATCAGTGCCATTACGGGACGGACATATCACCTCTTCGACTACTACGGCGCGCCTGACGCGGATCGTGTCATTGTCGCCATCGGTTCCGTTTCCGATATCTGTAAAGATGTGGCTGACGCCGTCAATGCCGCCAGCGAAAAAGTGGGGATTGTAAATGTCCACCTGTACCGTCCATTCTCTGTCAGCCATTTCATAAATCGGCTTCCCGAAACGGTAAAGAAGATTGCCGTCCTCGACCGCACACGCGAGCCGGGCGCTATCGGCGAACCGCTTTTCCTTGATGTGCAGAGCGCCGTTACTGCTGCAGGAAGAAACATCAAAGTCTGCGGCGGCCGTTACGGATTAGGTTCCAAAGACGTCATTCCGGAAGACATCATGGCCGTCTATGAACATCTGAAAGCTGAAACACCGCGCCATAATTTCACTGTATCCATCAAAGACGACGTAACTGGTCTGTCTCTCACCCCCGTTCCCGTTCCCGAAAAAGAAAGCAAACTTGTTTCCTGCAAATTCTGGGGGTTCGGCTCAGACGGCACCGTCGGCGCCAACAAGAGCGCCATCAAAATTATTGGCGATCACACGGATATGTATGCCCAAGGATACTTTGCTTACGATTCCAAGAAATCCGGCGGCGTGACCATTTCCCATCTCCGTTTCGGTCCCGATCCGATCCGCAAACCCTACCTCATCCGCAAAGCGGACTATATCGCCTGCCACCGCCCGTCCTACGTGTATAAGTATGACTTGCTCCGCGGCTTCAAACCGGGCGGCATCTTTCTCCTGAACTGCCAATGGCGACCGGAAGACCTGGAGCACGCCCTTCCGGCAGCGCTGAAAAGGAAGCTGGCCTCTCTCCATGCGAAATTTTACATCATTGATGCTTTTGAAATCGCGAAGAATATCGGTCTCGGCGGACGTATCAATATGATTATGCAGTCCGCTTTCTTCCATCTCACAAATATCATTCCCGAAGCAGATGCCGTGAAATACCTGAAAGACGCTAATGAGCAGTCCTACGGGCGGAAAGGCCAGAACATAGTCGACATGAACAATGCGGCAGTCGATGCGGGTATCGCGGGAGCCGTTGAAGTCCCCGTTCCCGAAGAATGGGCACATGCAACTGAAGGCGGCTTCATTGCTAAAGTGGATCGTCCCGAGTTCGTAAGAAACGTTTGCGATGTCATGAACCGGCAGGAAGGGGATGATCTCCCCGTTTCCACGTTCCAAGGCTGGGAAGACGGTACTTTCACTACAGGCACATCCCATTACGAACGTCCTGCCGCGGCCATCCAGGTACCGGAATGGATTCCTGAAAACTGTATTTCCTGCAACCAGTGTGCTTTTGTCTGCCCCCATGCCGCCATCCGCCCCTTCATCGTAACCGAGGAAGAAGAGGCACGCGCGCCGGAAGGCTTCATCTGCAGAGATCTGCCGGGACCGAAAAAAGGCCTGAAGTATCGAATCATTGTCAGTCCTGAAGACTGCTACGGCTGTAATATCTGCGCCAATGTATGCCCTGCCCCGAAAAAAGCTCTCGTCATGAAACCTGTTGAAACGCAGCTTGACAAGCAGAAATACTGGGATTACGCCATCACGCTCCCCCGTAAGGAAAACCCGATGAATAAATTCACTGTCCGCGGTTCCCAGTTTGAACCGACATACTTTGAGTTTTCCGGTGCCTGCGCAGGCTGTGGTGAAACGCCTTACGTCCACCTGGTCACCAATCTCTTCGGTGACAGAATGCTTATTGCCAACGCCACAGGCTGTTCCTCCATTTACGGAGCAAGCGCTCCTTCCATGCCTTACTGCACCAATGCGGAAGGCCAGGGGCCCGCATGGGCAAATTCCCTCTTTGAGGACAATGCGGAATTCGGCCTCGGCATGCATCTGGGCGAAATCAAACTGCGCCGACGGGTGGAGGAGAAACTGAATGAAGTACTTCCTTCTTCTGATGAAAACACAAAAACGGCTATAGAAGAATGGATTACCGGAAAGGATGTGGGGGACGGCACTCGGAGCAGGGCGGAAAAACTGGAAGCCGCGCTGAACGCAAAAGTCTCTTCTCATCCGGAATATAAAGAAATCCTCGCCCTGAAAGATCATTTTATTAAAAAGAGCCAGTGGATCTTTGGCGGCGACGGCTGGGCATACGATATCGGCTTCGGTGGTCTGGATCACGTCCTTGCATCCGGAGAAGACATCAACGTTCTCGTACTGGATACGGAAGTTTACTCCAACACGGGCGGCCAGTCCTCGAAATCCACCCCTGCCGCAGCTATCGCTAAATTTGCGGCAGCAGGCAAAAAGACTAAGAAAAAAGACCTCGGCATGATCGCCGTGTCTTACGGATATATTTATGTAGCACAGATCGCTTTGGGAGCCGACATGAACCAGGCTGTAAAAGCCATCCACGAAGCAGAATCCTATCCCGGTCCGTCCCTTATCATTGCTTACGCCCCCTGTATCAACCACGGCATCAAGGCAGGCATGGGCGAAGCATCGGCAGAACAGAAAGCAGCCGTGGAATGCGGTTACTGGTGTAACTGGCGCTATGACCCCCGGCTTCTGGATGCGGGAAAGAACCCTTTCCATCTGGACAGCCGAGAACCGAAAGGCGATTTCCGTAAATTCCTTTTAGGCGAAGTCCGCTATGCAAGCTTGCAGAAGCTCTTCCCGCAAGAAGCGGAAGCCCTCTTTGAAAAAACAGAAAAAGATGCCAGGGCACGCAGACAGAGTTACGTCCGTATGCAGAAATCTTTTGATCTGGAAATACAGGAACACCAAGTCGCGGCAGAATAGAGATAAACCGGGCAAAACAAAAGAGTCATAATCGGGAAACATATTTCCGCTTATGGCTCTTTTTCTATCTTAAATCAGACGTACCGACATGGGCAGACGAAGATAGGACAGAAACTCCGACATATCCATGTACAGCTCACCAAAGAGGTTATTGTCTGTTTCTACCTTCTCCTGTCATCATTTTCCGATTCATTTCTTCTCGTTATTTGTAAATATCTCGCCTGTGTGATACAGAAACCGCAACAATTATTAATTGCTCGTCTTTAATCTCTGCAATAATACGATAGTTCGCAATTCTGTATCGCCAATATCCACTTAAATCAGCCGTCAAGGCTTTTCCATGAACTCTGGGATTACTACAGCCATACAGGTTTAATCTCAGCCATTTTAAAATAAGTCTTTGGATTGATTGATCCAGTTTTTTAAACTTCTTTTTGAATCCATCGGTATATTCAATCTTATACATGATTAAACATCTAATTCCTCAAATAATTCTTCGATCGGATAGATTTTTACCTTTCCTTTTCTCTTCTCTTCTTCATATTTTTTTATGACCTGCATATCATATTCATCTTCCAATTTTTCTAAAGCCAGGCGTTTTAATAAAGAAGATACCGCGCATCCGTAAATAGCAGCCGCTTGATTAAGAATTTCGGCCTCTTTCTCATTAATACGGACACTTATGACAGAACTCATAATATCACCCCTTTCACATACGATATTTGTATGACATCTGTATGACTTTATTATAATTTATAGGAAATAAAAAAACAATTATCTTTCCTCCGATATCAGCATCCATACACTAAATCAGACGTACCGCCATGGGCAGACGAAGATAGGACAGAAACTCCGACATATCCATGTACAGCTCCACATCATCAAAGAAGAATTCCGCAATGTCATGAAAATCCGTTTTCACGCCGTCATTAAACGCATATTCCAGATAGTAAGGCATCCAGCCTGCCTTATGGAAAAACGCCTTGATATCATTCACGCCCTCTTTCGGTTCCAGACAGGCTGCTTTCAGCAGCTCCCCGCCCGTAATTTTTTCAAAGCCAAAGTACGATGCCAGCGACAAAACGATCAGACGCATTCTATAATCTTTTTCCAGCAGGTCGAGGACATCCAGATTCACACGGAGGCGGGCAGCAATCTGCCCAAGTTCTTCCCGCTTTTCACGATATTCCTCTTCTGTCATATCAATGCGGTAACCGCCTTTTAATTCATAAAGCAGTCCCCTTTTTTGCACCTCTCCCATCATTTTCCTTTCCTGACCGCGGTACTCCTGCCGGCGGTCATTCCTTTAAAATTTCATTTCCGCTCCGATTGCCCATTCCCTTCCGCCAAGGTAAAGATCATCTGCCTTCCTGCCAAAGATATTGTAGAGTGCCAGTGTAGCAGAAAATTTTTCGCCCCATTTCTTCCGGGCAGAGATATCCAATGTGTGGTAAGAATAATCCTTTCCGTCAAACTGATAATCACCAAGGAAATAACTCTTTACTGATCCGCTCCAGCCGTATTTCTCATGATCGTCATAGAGAAAACAGGCGCTGAAGGTATTTCTCGCACGATTGTCGAGACGTGCTTCCGCCTTTCCTGTCATAGCACCTTTTGCGTCAAGGTACACGTGGCCTGCTTTAAAGGTAAGGCGGCCGCTCACATGGTAGCCCCATTCCGTTTCTACCCCATGGATATCCCCGCGGCTGATATTTTGATAGAACCAGTCATTATTCCTTCCTGACGGCTGCGCATCAATGAGATTCTTCACCCGGTTATCAAAATAAGTCACCCTGCCGAAACTCCTGCCCCGTTCCCATTCAATGCCGGCGTCCCAGCTGCGGGATTTCTCCGCCTCCAAATCAGGATTACCGTAAACATTCACAAAATGATGGAGCTTGATGTACAGTTCACTGATAGTCGGCGCCTTAAATCCTTTCCCGTAATTCACCTTGAACCGGGTACGGCTGTCCAGTTCATAAGTCAGCCCAAGACGGGGCGACAGAGACGAACCGAAACGGTTATGATGCTCAAAACGCAGAGACGGCGTAATGAAAAGCCGGTCATTTGCCTGCCACAAGTCGGAAACATACACCGCCACATGATCTGCGGAGTGGGATTCCCTCTTTTTGGAGAGACCTGCCGCATTATCGGCAAGACGCGTCCCTTCATAAGCAATATTCCGATAGTCCCCGCCGAATGTAAAAGTATGACGTTCCGATTTCACCGTATCCTTTGCCTCAAGGAAATAAGTGCTGTACCGCGCATTGTCGCTGTTTTCTTTCGGGAAATACCGATTCAGGTGTCCTGCAAGAAACGGCGGCAGTCCTTGCAGGTTCCTTCCATTATAGGAATAGGAATCTTTCTTCATACGGCTCATACCCACGCGAACCATATAATCATTTCTTCCCGTACGGCCCGTATACTCCGTGGAGAAATCAAATCCATCCCGGCTGATATTTTCCCGCCGTCCCCTGTATACAGGCACCTTCTTGCCCCTCATGCTCAAATCGGCATCAGCATACGATGAATGAACAGATTCATTAAAATATCCTGCATCAAAACGCAATTGGCCCTGCACGGAATTTTCAAAATCGTAAAGTCCTGTCCAGTGGAACAGCCGGCGGTTTCCCGCATCCGGTGTATTGACACCTTTCGTCAAAACGACTCCTCCCCCATGAGACGGCGGCATACCGGGAAATGTGATAAACATTTTGCTGTCTTCTTTATAAGAAACAGGACGTATTTTTATGAAAGACACATCAAAAGCATTGCTCCACCGTCCTTCTTTCCCTAAATCAAAACGATAGCTGTTTTTCAATTCATTTGTCCCTGCTGCAGCACTGACAGTCACTTCCCGTTTTTCCGGCTTCTTCGTGATGATGTTGATAACACCGCCCATGGCATCAGAACCGTAAAAGGCGCTCGATGCTCCGCGGACAATTTCCACCCGGTCGATACGATCTACGCTGATCCGATCCAAAACATAGAAATTCTGTGTCACACTTGTATCCTCATCAGCCATACGTTTCCCATCTACCAGAACCAGTGTGTGATTCGTATTCATACCGCGGAGCATCACCTGATGGCCGCCCATTCCCGCATTTTTTGCCGGACGTGACCGCTCCACGCTCAGATTTAAAACGGACGAAAGGGCAGATCTCATATCATACGCTCCGGAACACTTTATATCTTCCGATGTAACGATCTCCGCAGACTGCGGTTCTTTCCTGATTTCCGCTTCCGTCCGTTCCGCCGTTACCAGAACTGCAGGCATTTCATAAACTGATGCCGCAACAGACATCACAGGCAGAGACAACGAAGCAAAAATGGAAACAGCCAAAATTGTTTTCATATATTCTCCTTTGCAGGGATACCCTGAAATAAATTAATGAAAATCAGTATCAAATAAATTGTAAATGATTTCTTTTCGAATTTCCACATAGGAAAGAAAACTTTCAAAGAAACCATGATTTTTCCATGAGCCGCATTCACAAACCTACGAAAAATTATTGACACAACCTATCAAAAGACCTGTCATAGCGGTTCACGAATACCGTTCTTGACAAACCCCCTAAAAAGGCATAAAAAAATGAGACCCTTTTCAGAGTCCCATCTTCAATGCTGATAAAATGATTATTTCAATTCTATACGTAACTTTGTTTTATACAATCAGTTGTATGTAGTATTTTATTAGTATTACTCTATCTTGTATTAGTTTTTTCTATTTTGATGTAGGCAAATTTTTATAGTATCAAAATAGTATCAAAAGATTATATACCTTTCTGATAATATTTGGCTGGACGCCCGTCCATGTATGTATATCTTTCTTTTTAATATTGCTATTTGCGCATACTTGACATTTCAACACATGAGTTTAATGTAATGTCCATTTCCCGAACTTTTTTCACAAAAGAGAATGCACACGGTACTGTCGCATCCGGTCAAAACATTTTTGATCCGGGGGTGGTCCGTTAAGCAGTTAAGTACCGCCGGAAATACAAAAGCCGCCTATTAGTTTGGACTTTACCCCCCAGAATAGCGCTTGATGGGCTACTTATGCATTTACTCACCTGTTCCCATCTTTCCATCAATCGCTTCATTTTGCGCCTTTCCTGTTTCACATCTTCAAGTCTTGAGATAATATCCATTATAATATGTTCCATCCTCTCCTTTAACGTATTTAGTAGCACCTAAAATTTTCTTTCTCACAATAAATGTCATCATTTATACATTTTCTGTGCATAAAAAAGACTATATAAAAAGTATGAAAAATGAACAGGAATATACAATTTTATTCGTGTTTTCTGATATATTTATGCAAAATCAAATCCATTTATGCAATTTAGGTGCCGATTACTTCCGATAAATTATCGTTATCGGAAGTAAACAATTTCCGGCGGTACATATTCAAGATTTCGCATATCAGGAATAGCTGTGCACATGAATTTGAGTAAGTTTTATACTACATTCGCACAAGACCTTTTCTTAAACACTATGGCGGGTATGTTTCGGAATTTTACAGCACAGGACCGCAATTCGGCGGGTCCTTTTTAATTTTTCTTAGTATAGTAAATCTTAACATTTATTAACAAAGAAATATTTAAGCCTCAACATTTCTCAACACTCAAATAAAAAGTCAACTTTTGTCAATAATCCTTAATTCCTCTGAAAAACAAGAAAATGAAAACCCCCGCCGGAAATCACAGAATAACCGGCAAGGGCTATATTATTTATCGTGGTAGGTTTATTACAAAACTTCAATCACGGATGTGGTAAATAGTACGGTCTATAAGGGCCTGATAATAACCCAGCCGGTATGATATATCGCTAACGTCCACAGATGCCGAAAATAAATCATCTTTAATCATCATCTTTTTATCCGCGTTACTCCGTTCAAGTTCGTCATATAACCGTTCCGCATACTTTTCCGCAATCTTAGCACCGTATAGATTTATGGCCTTGCTGTGGGTAGTTTCGTGGTTATCTTCATCGTTGGATAAGGTGGCTAAGCGGGAAAGAATAAGTCCCGCGATATAGCTTGTACTTTCAGCAATGGTAGGCCTTTTTCCTCCCCATATCGAAAGACTTGCGACATTCTGATATTGATCCGTTGTTATTCCGGCGGTAATAAGTTCTATTTCATTCTTTATTTCCAGCATCATAATTCCCCCTTTAACTGTTCCGCCAGATGTTCAAGCCTTTCTATTTCAGCGTTAAGCGCTTTTATTATGTCCTGCTGTAATTGTCCCTTGTGAATTTTTATTCTGTTCATATTATAGTTTTCGTACCGGGACCCCGACCAAACTACAAGCTCCCTATCTGTATCACTAATACATTTTATTACGTTTTCTATTTCTGAAATTCTATCCATAAGCCATCTAAGTCTTTTAAAATTATCAGTATCTATCATATCTTTTTCCCACTCCTTTTATCATATCCACAATTTGATTTGATTTCATAATTTCCTGTAGCTAAGTTCTCCTACATGTTTACCTACATCTCCAAAATCACCAGTATTTACCGTTCTTTTCTATCGTTTCATGTAGACTGTAGGCAAAATTTGCAACTCATAGCTATAGTAAGGATATATACCGTACACACCTACATACCTATATAATTTCCTCTAAGTATAAAAAACACCTACATCACCTACATTAATAACCCATAAAACCAGATAAAATCTAAGAAATTTAGGCATGTAGGCTCTCAAAAAACACCTACATACTACCTACATCACCTACATAATGGTTATTCAAAAAAAATATATCGTGATCTAACTTTCGGCAAAAAGTATTCCATTGATCTTTCAGTTCGGTTTAACTTTATTCTTTCGTCCTGATCTGCCATAGTCCGCAATGCCTTACCCATTAAAGCATTTCTTGCTATATTGAGCCCTATTTCATCGCATAGTTCTGTGGGTGTTATCCATCTCCAGCTTTCCGGCGGGCTATCCCAGTCAAGCCTGTTTCGGATAGCCTCTTCTTCACTGGTTATCTTTTTAAACGGTTCATTTTGCCTATTTAGCTTTTGAATTTCTTCCGTATTCAGATAGTGCCTTTCTTTCTTCACAAAGGCCAGATGCATAACCTGCCCCCAGAACTGTTTTAAATCTACAGGATTATTTCCGATGGCTTTTACGGCAATTACCCAGTACCGCCGGTCACCTGTACGATCTTTTAAAAATCCATCACCATTTACCGTTCCGATAAAAACCGTCCTGCGCGGTTCGTCTACTGGCTCTCTGTGGAACGGCTTCCTGTAAATATCACGACTTGCTGTGAAGAACTGTTTCAATCTGTCCAGCTTTTCCTTTTTCAGCGTTTCGCCAAATTCTCCCAGCTCCACAATCCAAAATCCCGTGGACTTTATAACATCATCTTTAACCTGTGGATCTATAGATACGCCCTCTGCTCCCCATTCCTTGAATGGTAACAGCATATATAAAAATCTTGTCTTTCCTATACCCTGCGCGCCAACAAGGACCAGTACCCCTTGCGCGGATTCTGCCCCCTTATTAAAGGCCATTCGTACCGCTGAAATGAGCCATAATTTGAAAAGGAAAAAACAGAAATCCGGGTCTTGCCCGCTCTCCGGATCAAGTTCAAAATTCGCCCACATGTCACGGATGTAATCTTGTTTGCCGTTATAGGCCTTTTGCGCTTCTTCCAGAAAATCACAAACAGGGCTGTATTGGTTCATATCAGCAATCGCGGCCAAAAAAGAAAATGTATTATCCTTACTGATTTTTAACCCGTTTTCATGAGCAATCCCCAGCAATAGCAATGCCACGGCCTCATTACTGCATTTTGAAATATTCAGCCCGTTAATCTCAACTTTTTTATTTACCCGATTATATTTGACAGTGACGCCCATACGTTCCAGCAGGTACGACAAATTTTTCCATGAGGCGGTAATCGGTCGGATATTTCCATTACTGTCTATTGTAGTAGCCGGCCACTCCATACTTTTGAAAACATAAGGGTTTTCTGCGTCTATTTTCATCTTGTTCAGCTGTTTTTGCTCCTTGTACTTTACAGGATCATAACCGTTTCCATTCATGCCCCTGATAGCCTCTTGAATAGTTCTATCCCTGTAATCCTGACGGTTTGCCCACTTCTCCCGTTTTCCTAACGCTGAAGATGTAAACATACGTTCCATTGCGAGCATGTCACCGTTCGTCCACCACGCTAATATATTCATCAGCGCTTGGTCTGCCGCTGAATCATCACCACCATATGCGGATAAATCTCCACGGTCATACAAGGCTTCAAATTTTGCCCCCTGCCCGCTCTGCCTGATCTTATTAATCAATTCACTATCCAGCATTTCCGGCGGGGCTGCCTGTGTAACCTGTAGTACTTTTTCTTCCCGGCTGCCAATACGGGCTAACAGTCTTTTCAAGGCATCATCTCCTGTGGAAATCTTGCCATGCCCGGCAAGCGCATTGCCTGATACGGTAAAAAAGCGCCCTGCTGGATAGATTTCTATATTTCCCTTTCGCCTGCCTCTGCCGTCTGCAATATCTGCCTTTACGATAATGTGAATCCCCTTGCATGACGGGCTAAGTTCTGTATAGCTCGCGAAATCGTCTATAATCTTCTGCGCTTCTTTGTTTACCACTCCGCCCTCTATGCAGTAGTCAATATCTATCCCCACAAACGGAGAACTTCCCAGTTCAAAGCCTATTCCGTCATAAGTACCGCCGGAAAAGGCATTTACCGCCGTGTCAAAGCTTGCCCATGTTTCAGGACTGTTTGACTTGGCCATGCCGCCCGTCTTGGGATTGTAGGGTATTTTTGTATTCTTCCCGCCCCGCTTTTGGAACTTCCAGCAGACCCAGTTATTAACCGCTTTCATTTCCGGCGGTATATTATCAAACAATACTTTCATTTTCTCCCGCCTTTCTTATGTGTTCCTTGAACGGCGCAAGAGCTACCGCTTGCGACTTCATACGGTTTTCCTGCTCTTTTACATAAGCTCTCACGTCCACAATGGACGAGGGCAAGTAATACCCGCCGTTATGCCCGGTAGTGGAGCAAATCAGATTCCCCGCTTTCCGTTCGTCCTCTATGGCTTGTCTTAGTGTTCTATCATCAAGCCCTGATAAGGAAATCAACGTCTCCTTTTTTGCCGCATTTATGTTTCCTATTGCCCCTATATTCCTTAAAATATCTACTATCATTGTCCGCCTCCGTATGTTTTAAATTCATAAAATGCGCGGGGAACCTTGCCTGAGATGGTGATCTTCCCCATCTCCCTAAGTTCTGCGTTCATCGCCCGTATCAAGGTATAGGCGGTGCTTTTGGCTATACCGCAATCTTCCGCTATCTCATGGGCTGTAATATATCGGCTTTTTATGATAAAATGTGTTTGAGGGCTAAAACCTGTGGTGGGGTTTATAACTCCTCTTGCCTCTGTGGATATTCCCGTATCCATAGGGGCTTTTCTTGTGTGTTCCATACTCTTATTCCTCTAGAAAAATAATTCATCAATAGTAAACTTACGCCCTAGACGTTCCGAAAGAAAATCTCTAATAATTTTTTTCTCTTTGTCTGTGAATGCATTTTTTCCGTTTTCCTTTGCGTTATATGTTGGATACGACACCCCCAATACTTGCGCGATATCATTTTGACTACATAGCGCCATACTTCTATAGCCTATTAATTTAACTAACTTCATTTCTACACCTCCTCTCTTCAAACTTTATTAAACATATTTTATCATTAAACTTTATTGAACGCAAGTTTTTTGTTGAACCTTATTAAACTTTCATTTATAATATATTCGGAGGTTCAATATATGATAAAAAATAAATTTATTAATAAAGAACATTTAGGACTTAAAATAAAGATATTACGGTATAAATTAGGGCTTTCAATGGAAGAATTCGGAAAAATTTTTAATGCTACTAAAGGAAGCGTATCAGGTTGGGAAAGTGGGAAAGTAATCCCAAACATTGAACGGCTGCATCAAATGGCTGAAATGGAGAATATACCAATTACAGAATTATGCTTTTCTCCGTTTGACGTTAGTAACCTAACAATAAAAATAATTAGTAAAATAAAAATAAAAAAAACAATTCCCTCAATATTTAATGAGTATCAAGAAGAAATGGCTTATACATTTTTGAGTGAACTTTCTTATTTTTCCCCATCGCTTAAGATTGAAGAAAACTTAAAAGCATATTGTCAGTACTTTGAAGATGGGTATATATCCATCAAGGTAAATCCAAGAATTCCCTTTAAAAGTATTTTTTTTGATGCTTCATCCGATGATGAAGTTAGAGAACCATATAACCAAATATTATGCGAATCCTTAAGTGATCAACTATCAACAAAACTAAAACAAGATATAGTAATAAATACAATATTTTTACATGAAACATGTTTTGATGAAGATTTATATAATGCTGATTATCCAAGTTATTTAGACAATCCACTAATAAAAAAATTGTCTACTATAATTAGTTCAGTAAATATAAATTTTTCGAACAGAGGGCAGTTTATAGCTCAATACTACGAATGGTTAAAAAAAGAAATAAAGCGCATTGAAAAATTTGCAGCAAAAACAAAACAGCCTAAAAAATGATTTAATGATATTATCAAAATGAATAATCTAAGGAGGTATAAAGATGACATTTTCTGATAACCTAAAAAAGTACCGATTATTAGCAGGCTTTAAATCTGCTAAAGAATTTGCGGATTCAATCGGTATTAAGTACACCACATATATGAGTTATGAGAATAAAGGAACTAAGCCGCCCCTTACTATTCTTGATAAAATGGCAAATGCTTTGAATATATCAGTCGATGAATTAATAGGTATTGAAAATACAGAGGATAAACAGGATTAACACCATTTATATTGCTGCCGTTGCCACTTTTGGCAATGGCAGTAACCCCCTTGTGGACTTCCCAGAATTCCCACAGACCCTCTCTGTATATTCTCCATGAGTAATTTATCAAAAGCAAAAACAAAACGGCCTGAAAAACGATTTAAACGCATTATGGTTTGAAAGATATTTTTTAGTAAGGTGATTTTACATTATGCCAGCTTATAAAGAGAAAACAAAAAATACCTGGTATGCGTCGTTTTACTTTACCGACTGGACAGGTACACGGAAAAGACACCTCAGGCGTGGATTTAAACGCCAAAAAGACGCCTTAGAATATGAACGGGAATTTCTTGTTAAACAGCAAGGCTCACCCGATATGCTTTTCTCCTCTCTTTATGATCTATACCAAAAGGACGGCAAGGCGAGAGTCAAGGAAACAACAATCACCACAAGAGAGCCGCTATTTAAAAAGCATATACTCCCTTATTTTGGAAATATGCCCATTAACAAAATTACCCCTGCAGATATAAGGGCATGGCAAAATCAAATATTACAGGCAACTTATATCACAAAAGGGCTACAAAGAAAATATTCCCCCACATATGTTAAGGTGCTTCATGTGCAGCTTTCCGCTATTTTTAATTATGCAGTCACCTATTACAGGCTCCCATCTAATCCGGCTAAGCTGGCGGGCAGTATAGGGAAAACACGGGCGCATACGATGAAGTTTTGGACGATTGAACAGTTTACCCGATTTATTTCATCTTTTCCGGCGGATAGTATAGAATATATGATCTTCAATCTGTTATTTTATACGGGCATGCGTTCAGGGGAATTATTGGCGCTTACTCCATCGGACTTTAACGAAAAAGAGAAAAGTATACAGGTCAATAAAACATATTCACGCCTGCATAAAAAAGACATCATAACATCACCAAAAACAGAAAAAGGAAATAGAGCCATCCTGCTTCCACAATTCATTGTGGATATGCTCACCGATTATATTAACCGCTCGCCATATATTAAGCAGAATGAACGCATATTTCCCTGTAGTAAATTTTGGCTTTTCCGCCATATGAAATTAGGATGCAAGCTTTCGGGTGTAGAACAGATACGAATTCATGATCTGCGCCATAGCCACGCAAGCCTATTAATTGAAATGGGTTTTTCTCCCTTACTTATAAAAGAGCGTTTAGGGCATGAAGATATTAAAACCACTCTTCAAACCTACTCGCATTTATACCCGTCAAAGCAGGAAGAATTAATCGATAAATTAAACGATATAAGAAATAATAGTATCAAAATGGTATCAAAGGCATAAAAAAAGAGCGTGGAACGCCCATATTTACAAGCAATCCACACTCTTTTAGATTATTTCAATTCTACCGTTGCGCCTGCTTCTTCAAGCTTCTTCTTAATTTCTTCAGCTTCAGCCTTAGCTACGCCGGTCTTTACTTCTTTCGGAGCGCCGTCGACGAGAGCTTTGGCTTCTTTCAGACCCAGAGCTGTGATTTCACGAACAGCTTTAATAACCTGAATCTTCTGAGCACCTGCTTCTTTCAGGATTACGTCAAATTCGCTCTTTTCTTCAGCTGCTGCTGCGCCTGCTGCCGGTGCCGCTGCTGCTACTGCTACCGGTGCTGCCGCGGATACGCCGAATTTTTCTTCAATTGCTTTTACGAGTTCGCTCAATTCGAGAACAGACATTTCGCTGATTGCGTTAAGGATTTCTTCATGTGTCATTTTTAGTTCCTCCAATGGAATAAATTTTTAGGCGCTTATGCGCTTTCTTTCTGTTTACGCACTGCTTCGAGAGCATATGCAAGGTTCTGGATATTGCCGTTCAATGCACACGCCAGACCGGTAATCGGTGCCAGCAATGCAGATGCGACCATACCAAGGAGCTGTTCCTTGGACGGCAGATCCGCCAGGGCTTTTACAGCTTTCGGATCGATGACTTTTCCGTCAAGAACGCCGGCTTTAATTGCAACGGCTTCACTCTTTGTTTCTTTCAGGAATTCTTTCAGCGCCGCTGCCGGTGCTACGGGATCTTCCTTGCAGGTAGCCAGGCCGTTCGGTCCCTGGAGCAGATCATCAAGATCATGGATCCCGATATCATTGGCAGCGATACGGGTCAAAGTATTCTTAATAACTTTGTACTGCACGCCATGCTTCAGGAATGTGCGGCGGAGCTGCATAGCCGTCTTCACATCGAGTTTGTTGTAAGCAACGAGTACCACGCCCTGGGAAGACAGCTGTTCTTTCATTTCTTCAACAACAGCAGCTTTTTCCGGCCGAACCGTTACTTCATATTTTCCTTCGCTCATAGTACACCTCCTCTGCTTATAGAATGTTTGGAACGCGGTGCCGCGCCCTTATTATATTTATCACGTTAGCTAAAACGACCCCGCTTTGCGTCGCGAGGTCGTGTACTGTCATTACAGTACTCAGCCTCGGGAGGCGGGCTTTCGCCCATTATGGATACCGCCGGTCTTAAGCTAAGTGTAAATAATAAAATTATTCAGCTTTCGGTGCCGCCACTGTGGACATGTCAATATGAATGCCGGGTCCCATTGTAGATGAAAGAGTCAGACTCTTCATATACTGTCCCTTGACAGTCGTCGGGCGTGCTTTCAGAATGGTGTTGTAAATAGTTACAAGGTTTTCTTTGATCTTATCAGCATCAAAAGACGCTTTGCCAATAATAACCTGTACATTGCCCGCTTTATCGGTACGGTACTGCACCTTGCCGCCTTTGATTTCGTTGACAGCTTTAGTGACATCTGTTGTTACAGTGCCGTCCTTCGGGTTAGGCATGAGTCCTTTCGGTCCCAGTACGCGGCCAAGACGGCCGATAACCGCCATCATGTCCGGTGTTGCTACAACTACGTCAAAATCCATCCAGCCCTGGGCAATTTTGTCCGCCAGTTCTTTTCCGCCTACATAGTCGGCGCCGGCCGCTTTGGCATCCTCTTCCTTCTGGTCTTTGGCAAATACGAGAACTTTCTTGGATTTGCCTGTACCATGGGGAAGAACCGTTGCGCCGCGGAGCTGCTGGTCAGCATACTTCGGGTTGATGTTCAGATTGAACGCAAGTTCGACAGTTTCGTCAAATTTTGCAGTTGCCGCTTCTTTCAAGAGCTTAACAGCTTCGTCGACATCATAGAACTTATGACTGTCAACGATGGCTGCGGTTGCTTTTTGTTTCTTTGTCAATTTTGCCATTGTTTCCTCCTTCGTGGTCATCGGATAAATATCCTGCCACTGACAGTCATCAGTCTGTTACTTCGATGCCCATAGAACGGGCTGTGCCTTCTACAAGGCGCATTGCTGCTTCCACTGTGTTGGCATTCAGGTCGGGCATCTTTGTTTCAGCGATTTCCTTAACCTGTGCCCTGGTGACTTTGCCGACTTTATTTTTGTTCGGCTCACCGGAAGCTTTTTCAAGGCCTGCCGCCTTCTTTAAAAGAACGGCTGCCGGCGGAGTTTTACAAATAAATGTAAAGCTTCTGTCTTCATAAACGGTAATTTCTACAGGGATGATAAGGCCGGCCTGCTTGGCGGTACGGTCATTAAAATCCTTTACAAAAGACATAATGTTCACGCCTGCCTGGCCGAGGGCCGGACCTACCGGCGGAGCCGGTGTGGCTTTACCTGCGGGAACCTGCAGTTTTACCATTTTAGTAATTTTCTTTGCCATGTTGTTACACCTCCTTTTCCGTTATGTGGAATGTGGTTTTCGGGCTGTAACGGGCCCTCCCACTTGTGAGACAAGCCAAGTACAAGACAGTCTCACAGAGTTATTTATGGAGGAGGTCGAAATAACCTACCTCTAACTCTATAGTTGTCGTTGTGCCGAAATTACTGATATCAGCTTTAATCTTGCTTCTGTCATCAGACACGTCCAGCACCACAGCGCTGCGGTCGGCAAACGGTCCGCGGGTGATCTTAATGGTATCGCCCACTTTAGCATCTGTCTTGGCAGTCTGTTTTTTATCCTTGCCCTCAATAATACGTTTGGCCTCTTCATCAGAAAGAGGGATCGGTTTCGTCGTCGTACCGACAAAGCCCGTAACGCCGGGCGTATTTCTTACGACGTACCAGCTTCTGTCATTGACTTCCATCTGGATCAAAAGGTATCCGGGGAACACTTTCCTCGATACAACCTTTTTTTCGCCGTCTTTTACTTCTTCCTCGTCATGCATGGGAAGGAGAATCTGGATAATTGTATCATCCATTCCCATAGAGTGCACTTTCCGGGTAAGCGTATCCTTAACCTTATTTTCATAGCCGGAATACGTATGAATGACATACCAGCGGATGTCCTTTTCAGAACCTTCCTTCGGTTTGCCGATTTCAACCGGTGCACTGACCGCGGATTTTTTTATCTCTGTTTTTTTCTTAGCTTCCCTATCCGGCATATGTTCTCTCCTTTCATCCTACAGTATGAATCAAAACTTTGGAGAGCTGCATGAATATGAAGTCCACTACGATAATCAGAAGAGACACAAGAACGACCGATACGAGAACTGCAATGGTGTAACGCACCATCTCATGTTTTGTCGGCCAGATGACTTTTCTCATTTCCATTTTTGTTTCACGGAAAAAACGGGTCCAGGCACTCTTGTTTTCTTCTGCAACCTCTCTTTTGGTCGGTTGTTTACGCTTCGCCATCCTCACACCCTCATTCTAAAACTAAATTATTTCGTTTCTTTATGCAGGGTATGTTTATGGCACCATTTGCAGTATTTCATCATTTCGATACGTTCTGCATTATTCTTTTTGTTCTTGTTTGTACGATAATTGCGGCGCTTGCATTCCGGGCATGCAAGAGTAATTCCTTCACGCATTCTTTACACCTCACTCAAATCTCTTCTCGGCTTTCGCCATTGCAACATGCTTACACAGTATAGCATAAGCAGATATGGCAGTCAATAAAAAGCACTTAAAAAAGCCGGGTACTTCCCGACGCATTGATTATATCAAAAACGTAACTTTGGTGCAAGGGAAAATCTGTAAAATCCGGTAAGAAACCCGAGAGCCTTCCCCCCCCCCGGGGTTCTTACAGTCTATTTTTCACATTATTATATAGGAATCATATTAGAAGTAAAAATCACACAATCTCAAAAACCACTGTCACATGACTTTCAAAATCTGCTGTTCCCGCTTCCATGGGAGTCGCCGCATTTTCCACCATGCTGTCACCGGCTGCTTTCATACTCATGGCATATCGCGGCATGATCTCCGTATGGTTTTCGCCGACAGAAATGATGTTCACTACCGGCCGGCCAAGAGTCTTTGCAATAACGTCCGCTTTCCGTTTCGCATCGGCCACCGCGCGGCGGAGAGCTTCATCCCTGTATTCCTGTTCATTCCTCACAGAAAATATCACACTGTCGATATGGTTCGCACCCGCGTTAATCGCCGCGTCCATTACCTTGCCCGTCTGATCCAAATTATGGAGGACAATCTTCATACGGTTATCCGCTTCATATACGGTAGATTTCATACGGCCTTTGTCATCATACTGGTTGTTTGGATACAGATTATACCCCATCGTTTCAATATGATCCGCCGTCGCGCCAGCTCCAAGAACTGCGCTTCGCACCGCCGTCATGATATCCGCATTGTCACGGGCAGCTGCTTTGGCATCGCGGGCCATCGTTTGTACAGATAAATTTACCGTGGCCATGTCATTTTTTGCCGTCACTGTGCCCGTCCCCGTCACGGTAATGGAACGATGAAACGGTTCTTCCGCATGGATTGTCATACAAGAAGCAGCCAAAAGACACGCTGTCAAAAGCATTGCTGTTTTTTTCATACTTCCTCCTGAAATAAAAGTTTATTAATTCCACATACATCTACGGGAATCACTCTGATTATAGCACCGACGTAAAAAAGAAACGAATCCTCTGCAGGCGGTTCCTTTACTCCCCTACAGCGTCAGAAAGAAAATAACCCCATATCCGCCATGATCCACCCCTCCGAATAGGGTGCGATATCATACTGTTGGAAAATGAAATACAAATGGCCGTTATTCCCTATATAGAATTCTTTCGGGAATTCTGTGATTTTCTCCGCCTCTTCTGTAGAAATGTGCCGGGCTGTACATTCCCTGGCTGCCGCATCCCGAAGCGCTTCTACGGAAAGAGAAGGCATGGCCATCTTCAGATCGGCAAGCGTCACCACCTTTCCCGCGGCGTTTAGAGTAATTCCTTTTACATAATTCAGAGGATGCGCCCCTCCTTCATAGGTCATCGTTTCCAAAAGCACCACACTCACATAAGGTTTTACCGTGCCGACCTGCCAGTCCATCCAGCCGGACAGGCGATGGCTGCTTTCCTTATTCAAAGCCTGCAGGTACCGCTCTGCCGCCCTGTCCATTTCTTCATTAAAGAATACGCGCAATTCTATTGGGAGCTCTTTCCCGCTGTGCGGAATTTTCGCCGTACTCAGCCCGAGCCGTTTTTCCACCGTTTTAAATAAAGGAAAATCATCCGAAGGAGTAAGACCGGGCCCCGCCGTCCACCCCGCCGCCGATGCATTCCCAAGTGACAGAAGCAGAGAAAAAACAAGAAGACAAACTATTCTTAAAATTCCCATAATACCTCCTAACTATAGTAGAAATTCTCGTTTTTCAGTATACCATAGAGAAAAACAAACCAAAAACCACCCCTGCAGATCCCCTGTATCTTCAGTTCGAATCTGCATCGGATTACCCGCAGGAAACTATTTTCATGATGATTGTTTCCCGACCGCCAAGAACACACCGTCTTCCATTTTCAGCAGAACCAGATCCACTACAGGATCACGTTTGGCGTCAAAGCTGAATGTACCGCAGACACCGTTAAACCCCTTCATCGCCGCCATGGCATCACGAATCTTCCTTGTATCCGTCACGGAACCGGCCCGCTGTACCGCATCCATCGCCATGTACACGCCGTCATAAGCGGCGGCGGCAAACTGGTCAGGTGCATGCCCGTACTTTTTCGTATAATTCTCCACAAACATCTTCGTTGCCGCCGTATCTCTTGCCGCTGACCACATAGATGACACATACACATTATCCGCGGCGGCGCCCGCCATCTTTCCCAATTCGGGAGAAACAAAGCCATTATCCCCAAGGACAGGCTGGTTCATTCCCATCTCACGCATCTTCTTTAAAATCCGCGCCCCTTCCTGATAATAACTGCACACAATAACCACGTCCGGTTTTGCGTTCTCTATATTCGTCAGCTGGGCAGAATACTCACTGTCCTTGCTGCCGAAGGTTTCCACATCCACAATCTTGACTCCTTCCTCTTCCAGAGTCTTTCGGAAATATTTCTGCGCCGTTACATGCTGTTCATTATCATGGGCATAGAGAACTGCCGCCGTCTCGTACCCTAAAAGACGGTGCGTCTTTTTTGCCGTCTGGGGAATATTCATCGACTCGGGTACGGAATTTCTGAAAATATAATCGCCAATTTCCGTAATTCCTTCCGCAGTAACCGATATTTCCAACGAGGGAATTTTAGCATTTTGCATAATCGGTCCTGCCGCCTTTGCCTCATTTGATGTCATCGGCCCGATAATCACCGCCGCCTTCTTTTGGATTAACCGCTTTGTCACATTCATGGCATCGGACGGAGACCCTTTGGAGTCCTCCACAAAGAGCTCAATCGGTATCGCCCCTTTCTGATTGATTTCTTCTACAGCCATACGGATTCCTTCCTCTTGGGACTTGCCGTATGCCGCTGCCCCGCCGGTAAGCGCCGCGATGAATCCGATCTTCACGCCGCCCTTTGACGGAGAATCAGCCGCTGTCTTTATCCCGCCGCAGGCAGTAAGACCTGCCGCTGCTATTGCGCCTGTAAAAATGATTACTGCTGCTTTCATTGCTTTACTGAAATTCATTTTGACCTCCTGATTTGAAAATAAAAAAACGCCTCCATGGAAAATATCCATACAGAGGCGCTCCCGCGCGGTACCACCCTGATTTATCACTCATGACCATAAGTAAAATAAAAGCGCCCCGCCTGAAATACTCAGACAAGGGCGCATAGCGCTGTACCACCTTGCATTTATCACTCTGCCTCCGGGTAATATAAAACCCTGCCCGAATAAATCGGACAGGGGCGAATTCATCGCGGTACCACCCTGCATTATACTTATGGCTCCTGTCCGTAACGTGGATGACGCCTCCATCTACTTGATTCAACGAGGAGCTTGCGGAAGAGTTCGACATATCCTTCATACCGGTTTCCACCTGCCACCGGCTCTCTGTTATCTCAGAAACATGACTTTTTTCCGTTCATCGCTTTTCATTTTTAAATTAAAGCTATCATACAGACTTCAAACACTTCTGTCAACCATCAATTTCATTTCAGACGGAAATATTTTTCACAGCCCCATTTCATAACCGCCTTCCTGCACCGCAGCCAAAATTCATGACTGGCAGGTCCCTCACGCTTCCGCAGATACGACGCATCGCTCACACTATTTTACATTCAAAGCCGTGTACTTTCCATTCTCCACTTTATCAATATCGGAGCTATGGAAATCCGGAATCATTCAATATCACAGAACGTTAAAATCTTAATTCCCTTTGATTTTACCGCACGTTTTATATTCAATATCATTCAGTACCTTGCATTACAGAGTATCGTGTGTTATAGTATTCATAACCCGAAGTTAATTCTTCCGGAAATGTGTTACTAATATATTTCCATCTGAAAGGAAGGACTATGAACATTCAGCTGAAAAAGGGCGTCATGGAAATCGTTGTTTTGTCCATGCTGCGTAGGAGGGATTTCTATGGATATGAACTCGTCAGCGAGATTTCCAAATATATAGAAATGTCAGAAGGAACTATCTACCCTTTGCTGAACCGTTTTAAAAAAGACGGCCTTGTAGATACCTACCTGGCCGAATCTCATAACGGACCGCCGAGAAAGTATTATAAAATTACCGAGGCCGGCCGTACTGAATATATCGAATCGGTAAGAGAGTGGTCTGATTTTACAAAAGCAGTCAATATGCTTCTCACCGAAGGAGGAGAACCTAATGAATGAGAGAGAGTTTTTAGATCTTCTGCGGTACTACTTCCGTAAGGTAAAACCAGAGGATGTGGAAGAAATTCTATCCGATTACAAAGCCCATTTCACAGAAGCCAGAGAACGGGGTCTGTCTGATGCGCAGATTGCAGCAGAACTGGGGCACCCGGAAGATATTTATGCATCTTACCAATCCGAAGGCATCGTCAGCGAAAAAACGAAAATGGAAAAAATTTCTGACAATGCAGAATACCTGGCCGACAAAGCACAGCAAAAGATGCAGCAGACATGGAATGAAGTCAGCCCTCACATTCCGGACGCTGCCAGTGCAACAGCATCTGTCCTTGCCAAAGCATTTTTTACCCTTTGTACGGTTCTGTCCATATTCCTTTTCGCGGCCACGCTGCTTACCATTTATCTATTATCTATGCATTTTACTCCCATTATGGATGCGGATCCCTTACCGGGACTCCACCCGCTGACCATGGTCGGTCTGGGGGCAACCGGATGTTTTGCCAGTCTTTCCATCTTCTTCATGGGGACGTTGGGTAGAAAGTTTCATAAAAGCAAGAAGCTGAACAGAAAGCAAGATTCTCCGTCCGGTTCTATGCCGCAGGCAGACGATTCAGAAAAGGATGGTAAATACAATGAATAAGATAGTCGTATCCATAGTCCTGGCAGTCCTTTCACTCATGGTGACCATTGTATCTTTCATCATCAATGATATCGCGGCTTACCGCCAGTGGACATGGGATAACCGCGGGCAGATTTCCGAGCATTTGGAAAATAAGGGAAAGACGCCTCCCCCCGGAGGAAATCGTTCCCTGCCGCCCGGAAAGACAGAACATCATGAAAGAATATCGCCTCCAGACAGGCGCCCCTAAAAACAGAGCAGCAAAAAGTACCTTCCCATGGAAGGATAAAATCGGCTCATCTGCCCGGATATCGGGCATTTCCGGAAATGTCTGGCCCGGGCTGATTTTATATATAGCTATTCCATTCATAAATATTGTTGCAAAGGAGAATTCTAAATTATGAAAAAACATACAAAATTAGCGCTTATCGTGGCTTCCTGTCTCTCAATCGGTGCCACATTCCTGATGATACATCCTTCACAGGCTTTTTTCCTTGACCTGCCCCAGCAGAAAAACGGCATCCGGCAGGATACAGACAAACAAATGAATCAGCCGGGAAAAGATGTCCAAGATATCCGGATTATCAAAGAAGAAACGCCTGATAAGCAAGATAAAGCGGATGAAAAGAAAAATCCAGCCCCGGATAATACGTTGAAAGAAAAATCAAAAGAAAAACAGATGCCAAAAAAAGATTCTATGAAGAAAACTCCGGAAAATAACAAAAAGGACATGCCGGATACTCAGTCAAAAGTACCACCGGTGGAAGGCAACATCCCTCCGGCCGTACAGAAATGAGGAAAAGCCTTAAATGAGGACTATCAAAAACCATGCAATTCTTTTCGTGATCGGGCTTACAATTTCCACCGGAGCCTTTTCCTTCTCCGGCAACATAGCTGCGGCGGAAGAACCACTGCAAATGCGGGATTACCGACTCTCTCTGTTCCAATCAGGGGCATCTGCTGTCCCGGAAAAGAAGATTTTTTCCCAAAAGCAAGAGTCTCCCTGTATAAAGAAGTCTGATCATCAACCCATGAAAGGAGGTGATGCAGAAGAAGAATGGCGGCTCTGCAATGACAGCCCCGAATCTCGGGAAAGGCATGGAAAGGACGGATGGAAGCCGATGAAAGACCCCGATAATAACCGCTTCCCGCCGGCCGGACATGGCAAAAAGGTGTCGAAACATGAGAGCCGTACAGATGATAGCTGTCCCTATCTGCTCAAGAAACATGACAGCGATGTATCCAGACATGAGAAATATACTCCCAAACATGGCTGGCATCACAAAGATCATGAAGTGCAGTGATGGGAAAAGCCATAGCTGATCCGTTCTTCTATACGTATTGATTTTATGTTCATTCTTTACTCCATTATTTTTCATACTTTACTCCATTATTGATTTTATTTTATGATTCACCTCTCTCTAAAAAGGGTACTCCCATACCCTCCCCCCCTTCTTCCCCGGAAGGGGGGTTTTAATATACACATTTATTCGCACGTGACACAAACGGGAGAACTATTATATAATTAAGGTACAAATTATGGGATGAAATTCCCGGTTATAAAATAAGGAGGCTATTTATGAAAACATTGGTAAAAATCGCTTTTCTGTCCGCAGCGGCACTCACCATTGCAGGCATCGCCCACGCTGACCATCGCGACTACCGCATCGCCCTCGCCAACCAGGACAAATACGGACATCCCGTCTATGACGAAACAGCGGCAAAGCCGGAGGAAGCCCCGCAAATCAAAGAAAAAACCTATAATGTAAGCGCTTCCGACGTAAATACCCAAAGCGGCCGCGACTATAGAATCGCTATCGTTAATTCCGGCCACGCAAGAAACTGATTGCTCCCGCAATAAAAATATTTCATGAAATACCTGGACATGCCCCGATCGGCATGTTCTTTTTTGTTTCTCTTAAGCAAAAATTGTCATTTACATTTTTTCAAGAAAAATATATCAGCAGAAATCTGCATTCTATTCTATAGCCACAAGGGGACGCCGCTCCTTTATTCATCTGCCGCGCCCGGAACATACATGCCAAGTCAAAAAGTGCCGGCGGAGACTTCCGCCTCTTCAAAAAGCATGCTGTGCTATAATAGTACCATCTGTATTGTATGTAAAAGGAGTTATCCTATGATTTCTATCGTCACCCCGGTGTACAACGAGGAAGACAATGTCATTTTTTTTCACGATGCCGTCACCCGTGTCATGGAAGAAACGGGTATGGCCTATGAACTGATTTATGTGGACGACGGCTCTCACGACCGTACCAATGAACTTATCTGCGGTCTTGCGGAAAAAGACCCTCATGTACGGGCGCTTACCTTTGCACGCAACTTTGGGCACCAAATAGCCATTACCTGCGGCATGGACTTCGCCCGCGGCGACGCTGTCATCACCATGGACGGCGATATGCAGCATCCTCCCGCCCTTATCCCCACACTCATCGGAAAATGGAAAGAAGGATATGACATCGTCCAGACCGTGCGTACCGCCACTGAAGACGCAGGACCCATAAAGAAAATCACCTCTGCGGGATACTACACCATGATCAATTCCATTTCAAAGACCCCTGTCCTTCCAGGAGGTTCCGACTTCCGTCTCATGGACAGAAAAGCACTGGACGTTTTCCTTAAGTTCCGTGAACACAGCCGCTTCATCCGCGGCATCGTGGGCGGGCTTGGATTTAAAACCGCCAGCGTCAAATTTGAGGCGCCGGCAAGGCATGCAGGCGTATCCAAATTTAACATGAGGAAAATGCTCCACTTTGCCGTGGACGGTATCCTCACCAACTCTACCACCCCCCTTCGTGCCGCTTTTTACGCAGGCATCTTTGCAGGTATCGCAGGCATTATCCTGATACTTCATGTTCTTTACGCCTACCTCACAGGCGCCGTCGTTCCCGGTTGGACAACCCTCACCATCCTCGTTTCTTTCTTTGGCGCCGTCAACCTTGTAGGCCTCGGCATCATCGGCGAATATATAGGACGCATTTATGAAGAATCAAAAAACAGGCCCCTCTACTGGCTCTCCGGTGACACAGGAAGCACAGAGAAAATTAAGAAAAGCCGCCCGGAAGTATCCCGCGAAATCAAAAAGAACTAAGGAAAGCAGGTATATTGAATGGCATCAAACCCTTTTTTTGAAAGTGAACTCTTTAACGAATTAAATGACGCATTGAAACACTCCTCCCGCTTTACCGCCACCTATCGGATCGTGGCAGGCGACTATGCCGAAGCGAAAAAAATCGCCCGCGGCATCGCTGTGGAACAAACCGTAGAATGCCCTGACAAACTCTTTGTAAACACCTGGATTGAAGACACCGTCATCGGCCAGATTGAAGACCTGAAAAAAGCGGACCCCGGCTCCTACTACGCCATCATCTCCTACAGTCCCGACACCGTCGAAGGAGAAATGACAGAACTCATGAACATGCTCTTCGGAAATACAAGCCTCCAGCCGGGCATCCGCCTTATGTCCTTTGAGCTTCCCGACAGCATGTACCGCCACTATCCCGGTCCGAAATTCGGGCGGCAGGGTATCCGTGAGCTTTGCGGTATTGAAAAAGGCCCCATTCTCATGTCGGCACTGAAACCTCTCGGAAGAAGTGCAAAAGACTTCGGAGAAACCGCCTATAAACTTGCCCTTGGCGGCTGTCCGCTCATTAAAGACGACCACAGCCTCTTCAATCAATCCTACGCTCCTTTCAAAGACAGAGTAAAGGCCTGCGTAGACAGCGTGAATAACGCCAATGCAAAAACAGGAGGCCGCTCCCTTTACATTGCGAACTGTACCGCAGACAGCATGGAATTTCTTGAACGTGCCATGACCGCGCAGGAATTAGGCGCCGGCGGCATCATGGCAGCTCCGGGGCTTTTGGGGCTCTCCATCATCAGAGAACTCTCCTCCGCTCCCGACTTCCATCTGCCCATCTTCCTCCACCCCTGTTTCTCCGGCCCTCTTGTCCTCAGTGCGGATTCCGGCGTTTCCCCCTTCTGCTGCTACGGCCAGTTCAGCCGCCTGGCAGGCGCCGATGCCGCCATATTCACCAGCTTCGGCGGACGCTTTCCTTTCACCGAAGAAGTATGCCGGAAAATCTGCGACGGTACGGAAACAGAAATGGGCGGGCTCCGCTCTATCTTCCCTGTTCCCAGCGGCGGCATGAAATGGCAGCTTTTTAAAAAAATGGTACAAGTCTACGGTTCGGATGCCATCTTCCTCGTAGGCGGCGCCCTTCTCACAGAAAGCGACGACCTCACAGCCAATATGCACTTCTACTTCGAAAAGCTGAACGAAGCGGTGAATAAATAGCGGAAAGCGGCTATTGGCAAATAGGTATAAAGATTCCGCCACAAAATGTACGGTGATACATCGAAAGCCCCCTGTCAAACAACAGGGCTTTTTTATTTCCCTATTCTTCCTCTTAGAACCTCTTTTTCTAAACACCGATTCGTGTTAAATGCTTTAAATATGGCAGACAAGACGCTTCCTTGCTTGTAAAGGAGGAAACCACGTCAGTGGCGGAGGATACTCGCATATCATAGTGAATCAAATGATAAGAGAGAACCTGATTTCCGTCTTTCTCATCACGGCAGCAGATCCTTCACATTCGTTCAGGATGACACCTTACCGTCCGCTGTCATTCTGAACGGGGCAAGAATGCTGTGTGCGAAAAACGTAAAATGGGACAGTGGCACAGAGTGAAGAATCTATTACTTTCGATGACAGCTTACCGCTTTCCTTACCATGGTCATAGATCCTTCACATTCGCTTTCGGATGACGCTTAACGTTTACCTCATTATGATGCCTTTTCTTCCAATTGTCATTCTGAACAGAGGCAAGAATGCCTTGTGGGAAAGACGTGGAAATGGCAACATAACACGGAGTGAAGAATCTATTACTTTCGATGACAGCTTATCGCTTTCCTCACCACGACCGCAGATCTTTCGTACGGCTCAAGATGACGCTTAGCAGACAGGCTTATATCTTCCGGTTGCCCCCCCTCCAGTCCCCGGCTTATAGCTTTCCAAGCTCACAGTTTATACTAATGACTGGCAGCCAAAGACACGAAAAAGCAGTGGCATTCCACCACTATCTTTTTATCTCTTATGAGTTAATACTTCCCTGTCCCTGAATATAGGTAGAGTTCCCTATATTCCATTTTGCCCCTGTACGGATACGGGCGTCGTTCTCTTCGCCTTTTGTCCAGCGAACTCTGGCATCACCCCCGATTTCAACAACGGGCTCTTTCTTTTCTTTTTCATCCCTGTACCCGAGAGCATCCAGTTCACGGGCATATTCTTTTTTCAGACGAATAAGTTTTTTCTTCTCTTCCTCTGTAAAGGCAGCCCCTTTTTTCTCCACTTTGAGAATATTTTTCAGAACGGAGGCAAGTTCATACCTTGTAAGGCTTCCCCGGTTGAAAAAGTTTCTGTCATAGTCCGGTGCGCGGCCTTTTTCGCAAAGGTCGTAAACGGCCTGATAGTCCCAGGCTTCTTTTTTTACAGTATCCCAGGAGTTCGGCGCATAGGTATTGTAGGCGGCAGCTGTCAGGCTGAAAGAAAGGAAACAGAGTGCCGCAAAAATAATTTTTTTCATAGGTCACCTGCAGATTTTTTCTTCAATGAGTGCCAGGAGCTTATCCCGCCCCGTGCCGGACAGTGATGAGTAGGCAAGGGGAGCTGTGTCCGCGGGAAAGGTTTTCTCCAATATGCGGAGATTTTTGTTCATTTCATTTTTCCCTGTTTTATCGGCTTTTGTCCCGATGATTTGGAGGCCCGGCGCAATTTTTTTCAGCCATTCGTAAGCTTTCAGATCGATGGGAAGACCGGGATGCCTCAAATCCACAAGAAGCCCTACCATGACGAGATTCTCCGAATTCCTGATGTATTCGTCAATAAAACCGCTCCAGGAATCACGATTCGCCTGGCTTGTTTTCGCAAAACCATAACCGGGCAGGTCGACAAGGTACCACTCCTGCCGTTCTTCTCCACTGCCTGTATCTCTTCTGGATTGTACAGCGTAGTAGTTGATGGTTCTCGTTTTTCCCGGTTCACGGCTGACGTAGGCAAGCTTTCTCATACCACTTAAAGAGTTGATGAGAGAAGATTTTCCCACATTTGACCGCCCGATAAAAGCGATTTCTTTTTTTCTGCCATATTCCCCTGTCTTAACCGTTGACCCTATATAGGCGGCAGAGAAGATGTGAAACTTTTTCTTGTCTTTGATTTCAGCCATGTCCGTTCCTCTATTTCATCAAGGCATGCGCCAAGACATCATCCACATTTTTCACGTAGATAAATTCCAATTTTTTTCTTACGGACTGCGGTATTTCTTCCATATCTCTTCTATTCTTTTCAGGAAGCAGGATCTGCCTGATCCCGAATTGGCTGGCGGCAAGAACTTTCTCTTTCACTCCGCCGATGGGAAGGACTTCGCCTGTGAGGGTAATTTCGCCTGTCATGGCGGTATCGCCTCTGACTTTCCGTCCGGTGTAGGCGGATGCCATCGCAGTGGCCATGGTAATCCCCGCGGAAGGTCCGTCTTTCGGCACAGCGCCTTCGGGAAGATGGATATGGGTATCCAGCGTTTCATAGAAATTTTCCACAAGCCCTAATTCTTTAGCACGGCTGCGGATATAAGTATATGCGGTTTCTGCCGATTCTTTCATGACATCGCCCAGTTGGCCCGTAAGGATCAGATTCCCCTTTCCTTTGATGGTGATTGCTTCGGTGTCGAGAACTTCACCGCCTGCCGCTGTCCATGCAAGACCGTTGACACGTCCTACCTGCGACTCATGTTCTTCGGCAAGGGGCAGGAATTTTACAGGTCCCAAATATTCCTCCAGTGTCTTGGCAGAAAGCGGGGGAATTGTTTTATCGGCAAGAACGATTTTCTTCCCCACCTTGCGGCAGAGGGCGCCGATGGTCCGTTCCAGTTCACGGACGCCTGCTTCCCGGGTATAACTTCTGATGATTTTCCGCAGGAGGGCATCCGTAAAATGAAGATCTGCGGTTTTCAGCCCGTTTCTTTCACGCTGCCGCGGTATGAGGTATTTTTTTGCAATCTGTACTTTTTCTTCTTCCGTATATCCCGAGAGCTCGATGAGTTCCATACGATCAAGGAGTGCCGCCGGAATGGTGGAAACGGTGTTCGCCGTGGCCACGAAAAACACTTTTGACAAATCGAAGGGGATATCAATGTAATTATCGTGGAAAGCTTTGTTTTGTTCCGGATCGAGCGCTTCCAAGAGCGCCGAAGCGGGATCGCCGCGAAAATCGGAGCCCACTTTATCGATTTCATCCAGAAGAAGAAGGGGGTTTTTTGTTTTTGCATGGGCAATGGCTTCGATGAAGCGCCCCGGCATGGAACCGATGTAGGTGCGGCGGTGCCCGCGGATTTCAGCTTCATCATGGATACCGCCCAGAGAAATACGGGCGAATTTTTTATCCAGCGCACGGGCAATAGAGCGGGCAAAGCTGGTCTTACCGACACCGGGCGGTCCCACAAAGCAAATGATAGGCGCCTTTGCTTCCGGAGCAAGGATACGGACGGCAAGATACTCAAGGATACGTTCCTTAATTTTTGCAAGGCCGTAGTGGTCTTCATCCAAAAGTTTCGCCGCTTTTTTCAAATCGAGAAGGTCTTTGCTTTCCTCTTTCCACGGCAGGGAAAATATCCATTCCAGATAGTTTCTTGCCACAGTGGTTTCCGCCATCATGGGCGGCATAGTGGCTAAATGGGCGATTTCTTTTTCCAGTTTCTTTTTATATTCATCAGGAATTCCGCTTTTTTCGAGTTTCTGCCTGTATTCTTCCGCTTCCGCATCCTGAGAAATCTCGTCGCCGAGGCGGTCGTGGATGCTCTTTATTTTCTGCCGGAGGTAGTAATCGCGCTGCTCCTTTTCCATACGGCTCCGCACTTCCCCGTTTATTTCCGCCTCCAGACGGCCGATTTGTATTTCTTCATCAAGAAACCGGCGAATAAGAACAAGTCTTTCCATAACGTCGTTTTCTTCCAGAACAGCCTGCCGTCTTGCAGGGCTGATAGGCATTTGTGTAGAAATGAAATCAGCGGTGTATCCCGGCGTGTCGGAAGCTTTCAGCTGCTCCATCTGCTCATCCGAAAGATTCTGCTGGGCATTGTGAATCCATTCAAAGAAGGATTTCAAAAGGGCCCTTCTGTATGCTTCCCCACGAAGCGCGTCCGACGGCTCGATTTCCGGCACATCCTCCACCTGGGACACCAAGCAGTTTTCTTTTCGCAGGACGCTGTGAACACGAATGCGGGAAATCCCTTCCGCCTGTATGCGGATGAGGCCGCCGGGCAGCTGGAGCATTTGTTTTACTTTTACAACGGTACCAAAGGAGTAGAGATCTTCTTCCTGCGGTACTTCCACTTTTCCATCACGCTGCATGATCATAGCAAGATACCGGTCACTGCGGCCTGCGGCGCGGACGGCTTCAATAGATTCTTTTCTCCCGATATCCAGGTTCACTGTCATATGGGGAAAAACAATGATATCGCGAAGAGCTACGACAGGCAGTGTCAAAACGGCTGCATCTCCTATATCTGTATTCTCGTTCATAAAAATTCCTCTTATCTTATAATTCAGTGTCTTTGTAAAGAATCAACACTTCTTTATATTTTACCACACAGCCGATAAAAAAGCAGATTTTTTAAGAAACATTTCGCATTTTCTCGATGAAAGCCTCTCCCGAATCAATAAAAAACACCGCAGTAAACACGGTTTCTATGCAAGGGAAGATAACTCTTCTGTCTATTCAAACAAAAATACGTCCTGTCTTACGGCAGAACGCATTTATATTATTACAATTTATTATAATTTCATTTCTTTTTTCTTTCCAGCAGGGGCGGTTCGCCTTTGAGAACAGTATCTTCCGTAACGGTACAGCGCACTACATCTTTCATTCCGGGAATCTCATACATCACTTTTGTCATGATCTTTTCAATAATCGCACGGAGCCCGCGGGCACCCGTATTCCTTTCGATGGCTTTCTTCGCAATGGCACGAACCGCTTTCTCCTCAAAAACAAGCTCCACATTATCCATGCCGAGAAGTTTCTGATACTGTCGGATAAGAGCGTTTTTCGGTTCCGACAGGATTCTGATAAGCGCTTCTTCTTTCAGCGGGTGGAGAGCTACGATGACAGGAAGTCTGCCGATAAATTCCGGAATAAGTCCGAATTTCAGGAGGTCTTCAGGTTCTACGTTTTGAAGAACTTCCGCAATGTCTTTCTCATCAGCTTTCTTGATATCCGCGCCAAATCCCATCGTGCTCCTGGTCGTTCTGCGGGCGATGACTTTATCTATGCCGGCAAAGGCTCCGCCGCAGATGAAGAGGATATTTGACGTATCCAGCTGGATCATCTCCTGGTTAGGATGCTTACGTCCGCCCTGCGGCGGAACACTGGCTACGGTCCCTTCAAGGATTTTCAGCAGGGCCTGCTGTACGCCTTCCCCTGAAACATCCCTTGTAATAGACGGATTCTCCGATTTTTTTGCGATTTTATCAATTTCATCAATGTAGACAATGCCCCGCTGCGCTCTTTCAAGGTCGTAATCCGCTGCCTGGATAAGACGGAGCAGGATATTTTCCACGTCTTCCCCCACATAGCCCGCTTCTGTTAAGGTAGTCGCATCGGAAATAGCAAAAGGAACATTCAAAAACCTCGCCAACGTCTGGGCAAGAAGAGTTTTCCCGCTCCCTGTGGGTCCCAGCATGATGATATTTGACTTTTGCAGTTCCACACCGTCATCGTCTTTTTCATAGCGGATACGTTTATAATGGTTGTACACGGCTACGGCAAGGGCAACTTTTGCATCATCCTGCTCGATAACGTACTGATCCATGTATTCTTTGATTTTTTCAGGTGTCGGAAGTTCAAAATCGGGAAGCCCCTTCTTCTTCTTCGAAGTTTTCATTTCTTCTTCCAATATGTTCCGGCAGACTTCAATGCATTCATTGCAGATAAAGACGCCCGGTCCCGCAATCAGTCTTTCGACTTCGTCTCCCGACCGTCCGCAGAAATTGCATACCGGCGGTTGTTCATTTTTATTAGCCACAGAGCCTCCTTATTTCTTGCTTAATTCAGATTTCCCGTTTAACTCGGCCAGTTCATTTCTGGTAAGAATCTCATCAATGAGCCCATATTTCAAAGCGGCGTCAGCAGTCATAAAATTATCCCTTTCGGTGTCTTTCATGACAGTTTTCAGCGTCTGTCCGCTGTGGGCCGCGATGATTCCGTTGAGCTCGCTGCGGAGACGGATAATTTCTTTGGCATGGATTGCAATATCTGTCGCCTGTCCCTGCGCACCGCCGAGGGGCTGATGGATCATAACGCTGGCATGAGGCAGGGCGTAGCGTTTCCCTTTTTCGCCGGCTGTCAGAAGTACGGCCGCCATGGAGGCGCAGGAACCGATACAGATGGTAGACACATCAGGGCGGATATACTGCATCGTATCATAAATCGCCATGCCTGCCGTCACAACGCCGCCGGGGCTGTTGATGTAAAAATGGATATCTTTGTCGGGGTCTTCCGCTTCCAGAAAGAGAAATTGGGCAATAATCACGTTGGCGGTATGATCATCAATGGGGCCGTCAAGAAATACGATACGGTCTTTTAAAAGACGGGAATAAATATCATAGGAACGTTCCCCATGAGAGGTCTGTTCCACAACAATCGGCACATAAGGCATAGATAAACATCCTTTCTCATAAATACTATTTGTACTTTCTAATTGTACCACAATCTTACAATTTATAACGATAAAATTCTATATTTCTTTTTCATACATCAACAAAGAGACGCGGAACATGCCTGCGCCTCTTTAGGTTATGAAATAAAATTCACTGTATGAAGTTGAACGGATTACTTTCTTTCAGCCGCTTCGATCGTAGCGATGATGTCCGCTTTCTTTGCACGGGAGTCAAGGGCAATACCCTTTTCTTCAGCGTAAGCTTTCAGTTCTTTGACTGTCTTTGCGGCCAGCGGAGATTCTTTCTTTTCTTTTGCCGGAGCTTCTGTCTTCTTGGCTGTTTCTTCTTTTTTACTTTCTTCCTTTACCGCCGCGCCGTAAATGAAAGCAGCCGCTTTCTTGCGGAGTACGGAATTGTAGAGCATCCCCGCGCGGTTTTCATCTCTGATGATTTTGATGACATCTTTCGGTTCCGCATTAAACTGGCGCGCCATGCTGTAAACTTCCATATTCAGATCCTGATTTGTCGCTTCCAGTTTTTCAACATTGGCGATTTCCGCAAGCACCAAGCCTTCGCGTACCTGCTGTTCAGCAGTCTTATTGTAGCTCTGGCGGAATTCTTCCTCCGACTTGCCCATGTTGGAAAGATACTTATCAAAATCCATGCCCTGGGCTTCCATATTCAGTTTAACTTCCTGTTCGATTTCATCAATACGCTGATCGACCATTTCCTGCGGAATATCCACTTCGGAATTTGCCACCGCCTGATTAATCAGGGACTGGTGGTAAGCTTCTTCCGCCTGCTGAAATGCCCGGAGCTGCATCTGCTGTTTCAGGCTTTCCTTCAGTTCGTCCAGCGTTTCATGACGGCTTATGGATTTGGCAAAAGCATCATCAATAACGGGAATTACTTTATGCTTCACATCATTGATATGTACAGCGAATTCCGCCCCTTTACCGGCAAGAGTATCCACAAAATAGTCTTTCGGGAAAGATACGGAAACTGTTACGTCATCGCCCGCCTTGTGGCCTTCAAGCTGGTCTTCAAACCCCGGGATAAAGCTCTTTGAGCCGATTTCCAGCGGATAAGTTTTCCCCTCACCGCCTTCAAAAGCTTTTCCGTCAACGGTACCTTTGAAGTCGATAACGGCGATATCGCCTTTTTTAAGGACAGTACCTTCTTCCGCCTTTTCCATTCTCGCATTCTGCTCTGCAGCCTGCCGGATCTGTGCCATAACCTGGTCATCGGAAATCTCCGGTTTTACATGTTTAGCGGAAAGTCCTTTATATTCGCCAAGCTTTACTTTCGGCTGTTTGACAAAAGTAGCGGTGAACGCAGCACCTTCCGTTTCAGAAAAACGTTCCTGTTTTACTTCGGGAGTGGTGACAGCAATAAGTTTTTCCTGCATAATCGCGTCATTCAAAGCCTGGTTGATAACAATATCCTGTGCTTCTCCGGCAACAGCTTCTTTGCCGAAATGCATCTCGATAATGCGGCGGGGCGCCTTGCCTTTACGGAACCCGGGAATCTTCACCTGGTTGGCGATACGGGCTACTGCCTGCTTAAACCCCTTGACCACAACTTCAGCCGGTACATCAATGGTAAGCTGTACCTTGTGCTGATCCAGTGCTTCTGCTTTTACGTTCATAAAAAATATTCCTCCTTATACCGGTAAAAGGGTCCGTCCTTTTATTTACCGTACACAAATTGCAGGTTATATTATACTACAACTTACAACATACCTCAAGAACCCTATGCATTTATCTCAGCACGGATCTCTATAGTAATCAAACATTTGTGACACACTCTTAGAAAATATTTCTTTAAGAAGATCCCTTTATACCTCTTTCCATAAATACATTTCTGCTATAATAGTAAAGAAATAGAATTGCAGGAGGAGGGCCTGGTTTTGGAAAACGTAAAACGCTGTCTGGTCATTGTAAATCCCACCTCGGGACGGGAACGGGCGCCGAAGTACATTCCGCTTTTATCTTCTGTTCTTTCCAAACGGTATGACGACGTTTCCATCAAGCTGACGCAAAAAGCGGGAGATGCGAAAGATTTCGCCCGCCGCGCCGCGGAAAAGAATAAAGACATCATCTGCATGGGCGGCGACGGTACGATTAATGAAGTCATTAACGGCATGGTTCCTGTCCGCAGCGATTCATGCTTCGGTTTTATTCCTTTCGGAACGGTGAATGATCTGGCACGGGCGCTTCATATCCCCCGTTCGCCCCAGGGCGCTATACGAATGCTGGAGCAGGCAAAACGCACCACTATCGATGTAGGGAAAATCAATGACCGCTACTTCATCAATATCGTTGCCGCAGGACTCATTCCGGAAGCGGTCAGCGAAGTGACAATTAAGGAAAAAACGCTTTTCGGCTCTCTTGCGTACTTTATGAAAGGGTTTCGGGCTCTTCCCAAACAGCATTCTTACCATTTCCACATCCGGGAAGAAAACGGGACGGATATTCATATTTCCTCCCCTTTGGTGGCAGCCATGCTCACCGATTCGGCAGGCAGCTTCCGCAACCTTGTCCCGCCGGAAGAAAGGAACAAAGGCGTCATTAAACTGGCTCTTTTCCATAATTTCCAATGGCTCCGCACCATCCGTGAAGCTCCGAAACTTCTCACAGGCCTCCAGCTGGGGCCGGAAATATTGACTGTGGTCGGTGTAAAAAAAGCCCATATTTCCATCAGCAATGAAGAAGAACTCATAACAAATGTAGACGGTGAAAAGGGGCCGTCCTTCCCTATTGATCTGGAAATCCTGCCTGACCGCCTTTCCGTTTTCGTTCCTGAAAAAATCAAAGAAGACAATTCGCTCTTTCCCCACCTTCTTGAGGGAATTCAGCCGAAGCTTCGTCTGCCGTGGGCGGAGTCGGCAGATGAGGATATGGAAAGGATTCTTATGGGAGAAAAATCTCTTCCTCTTAAATAAGGTACACAAAAACCCGCAATACATACTGCGGGTTTTTGTGTGGAGTGATTGAACCGTAGAAATTATGCATCCGCTTTCTTTCTTCTCAGGAACTGCATAAAGAGGACAAAGGCAAGAATGCCGATGCCTGCCGCATCTGTCATGAGACGGGGATCAATGAGCATAAGGCCGCCGGCAAGGAGCAGGAGCCTCTCAAACATATTCGTCTTTGCCGCAAGGTATCCGATCATCGCCGCCGAAACGCCCGCCATACCAATGAGTGCCGTACAGGTGGTCAAAATAATGCTGCCGGCGGAAGCATCAATCCCTAAAATCTGCGGTGACAAAACGAAGACGTAAGGAATAATGAAAGCCGCAATGCCCAGCTTCGAAGCGTTTACCCCTGTCTTCAGCGGATCGCCGCCGGAAATAGCGCTTCCTGCATAAGCCGCCAGCGCCACAGGCGGAGTAATATCGGCAATGATGCCGAAATAGAAAACGAACATATGCGCCGCCAAAATCGGCACACCAAGCTGGATAAGGGCCGGCGCCGCAATAGTGGATGTAATGACATAGTTTGCCGTCGTAGGCACGCCCATGCCGAGAATGAGGGATGTAATCATAGTGCAGAACAGAAGAAGCATAAAGTTTCCTGCCGCCACATCGACAAGAGCAGACGCCAGCTTCAGCCCCACTCCCGTTTTCGTCACGATACCGATGATCATACCGGCGGACGCACAGGCGATGAGTACCCCCAAAGCGCCGCGGGCGCCTTTAACCAGACCGTCAATAATATCATTGAAATCCATCCGTGTATTCGCGCGGAGCATGGCGGTGGCAATGGAAATAATGATCCCTGCCAGTGCCGCCTTCATCGGGGTGTACCCGGAAGCAAGCAGCCCGATAATCGCAATCAGCGGAATCGCCAGATGCCCCTCTTCTTTCATAATCTTAACCCATGGCGGAAGTTCATTTCTCGGCGTCCCTTTCAGCTTATTTTTCTTCGCTTCAAAATGAACGCCCAAAAATACGCCGAGAAAGTAAAGTACCGCAGGCACGATAGCCGCTTTCACGACTTCCATGTAAGGAATGCCGACAAATTCCGCCATGAGAAACGCCGCCGCACCCATGACCGGAGGCATGAGCTGTCCGCCGGTAGAGGCTGCCGCTTCTACTGCTCCCGCAAAGTTTTTATGATATCCCAATTTCTTCATCATAGGGATGGTAAAAGAACCAGATCCGACAACGTTCGCTACGGATGAACCGGAAATCGTTCCCTGCAGGGCAGAAGAAATAACCGCCACTTTGGCAGGACCGCCCGACGCCCAGCCTGCAATGGCATTGGCGATATCAATAAAGAATTTTCCAAGCCCTGTTTTTTCAAGATACGCCCCAAAAAGAATAAAAAGGAAAATAAAGGTGGATGATACGCCCATGGGAATACCGAAGACACCTTCCGTAGTATAGAAGAGGTGCCCGACCATCTGGTTCACGGTGAGCCCGCGGTGTGCCAGAGGTCCGGGCATATAACGGCCGAAGAAACCGTAAGCCAGGAAACAGAGTACTACAATAACAATCGGCAGGCCTACAATACGGCGCGCCGCCTCGATAACCATAAGCATCCCCAGCACTCCCATGAACGTATCCACAGGTGTCACTGTTCCTGCCCGCAAAATAAGCTGCTGGTAATTCACCAAAATATAAATCGGTGGAATCGCCGCGATGATAGCAAGTGCCAAATCGACGGGATGCACACTTCCGCCGCGAATCCACTCCCGTTTAGTGGGGCATAAGAGATATACCAGAGAAATACCGAAAGACAGATGGATACACCGCTGGATCATAGCGTCCAGTGCGCCGAAGAAACCGGTATAAATCTGGAAAAGAGAAAAACAGATACAGATGACAGCGATCACTTTCGCCCACGTTCCGCTGTATTCCATCGTATTTGATTCTTTATCCAGTTCTTTCAGTTTCTTCTGCAGATGGTCATCCATACCTTTTTCCACAGCAGGATTCTCCTTTTTCTCTAAATCGGCCAATATAATCAACTCCTTATTTCTTTTTTCATCCAGTAAGCTTTCCATAACGGCGCCACATAGAGATGAAGTTCTTTTTCAAGAGGCATGAGTTCCGCCAGCGCATAGTCTTTATCACCCACGATAATGTGTTCATCATTGGTCACGCCGTTCCGGATGGACAATTCCGGACAGCGGCGGTTCATTTTATCCATGATGAACCATTCCCCTTCCTGCCGGAATTCACCGTCTTCTTTCGAAAAAGGCAGTCCCACCCCCATGGATTGGTACTTTGTCGATTTCAAAATAAGACCGTCTTCCGTTTCATTCACTGCAAGATATTCGTAAATCATCGTTTTCTGTACGGAATGGCGGTATGCCAAAGTCACCGGCGTCCCCGCTTCCACTTCCTGCCGGATAAGAAATCCGTCGGAAGTCTGTCCGTAAAGGTACGGCGTTCTGATATAGTAGCCAAAGACGGCAATACAGACAGTAATGACGATCCCCACAGAGGCGATAACGTTTTCAAGCCGGCCGCCCTTGTTTTTCCTGATCATGGCAATGCGGCAAAAGCCGCTCCTTTCCTTTATGATAATAAAATGATCTTTCCTGCAGACACAAGGAGTGAATGACAACGGTTTCCTGCCCCGGCGCCATCCACTCTTTTCCATGTCTTATGGAACTTTCAGCCATTTCCCTACTTGGCTTTCAGATACTGTTCGGCGCCCGCATTCATGGGAATGGACATACCGTCAAGGGCGGTATCTTTTGTAATATACTTGCCCACGGCATGAGCGGCTTTCATGCGGTCCAGATGTTCATAAATCGCCTTGACTACTTCACCGCCCAGTTTGTCATCCATCTTGTCGGTAGTAACGACAACACATTTAACGGCAACAGAATGAATATCTTCTTCCTGCCCGGGATAAGTGCCTTTCGGAATGCTTACCTTCGTATAGTAGGGATATTTCTTCATCAGTTCATCTGCTTTATCGCTGTCGATATTGATAATAGCCGCAGATTTATTGGCCGCCAGATCCTGAATGGCGGCAGTCGGGAACCCCGCTACAACGACGCCTGCATCTACGTTGCCGTCTTTAAGCGCATCGGCCGCTTCGCCGAAGGACAGGAAACGTTCATCAATATCATCATAAGTAATACCGTAAGCGGCTAAAATCTGGCGGGCATTTGCTTCCGCACCGGAGCCTGCCGCACCAACGGCAACTTTCTTGCCTTTCAGATCCGCAATGGATTTGATCCCTTTATCAGCCGTGGTCACGAACTGGATCGTTTCCGGATAAAGCGCCGCAAGACCCCGGAGGCCGGCCACTTTATTATCCTTGAACATTTCAGAACCGTTGACCGCGTAGTAAGCAATGTCATTCTGAATGAAAGCCAGATCGACAGAACCATCTTTGAGCATATTTACATTTGCCACAGACGCTCCGGTGGACTGGGCGGAAGCGTTCATGCCCTTGATATTGTTATTCAGTAATTCAGCAAGAGCGCCGCCAAGCGGATAGTACGTCCCTGCGGTACCGCCGGTCGCGATATTCAGGAACTGCTTTTCTCCGCCGCTTTTGGAACCGCTGTCACCGCCGCATCCTGCCAGCAGCGCCGCACCGCATACACAGGCCATTCCTGCGATAAGCATTTTCTTCATTACTTTTTTCATAGCCTTAGACCTCCTTGGAAAATTCCTCTTTGATACGGCAGCTTCGTGTACGTTATCTGTAGCCATTTTATTCCGCCGGGACTTGCTAAACTATTCTTTATCTCTCCGGAATAAAAAAAGCAGCTGAGCGCATGGAAACCCAAACGTCTGCTGCAAGCGTCTTCGCTCGAAGTGCTGTAAAGTTAATAATAGTATACTACTTTTCAAAATCCTTGTAAAGTAAACTCGGCTGGATCCCCTGATTATTCTGATACTTGCCGCTTATATATTTCTCCGCCTCTCCCAACACCGTATGGAAATAAATCTGGCAGATTTCTACACCCGAGTAAATACGGATCGGCTGGACACAGAACATTTCCAGTGTCCAGTAGCCTGAAAATCCGACATCCCCAAATCCTGCAGTAACGTGAATAAAGAGCCCAAGACGCCCCACTGAAGAACGGCCTTCCAGCATCGGAACAAAACAGGTGGTTTTCGTATATTCATGGGTACGGCCCAGGTAAAGCTTATTTGGCTCCAGCACATAGCCCTCCTGCGGGATCTTTAAAAGATGTCCTGTATTTTTCTTTTTCATGTCCAATTCATAATTGTCGTACACCATGAGTTCATCAGCCAGTGTCAGGTTGTAGCTGTTCGGATTCAGCCGCTTCGGATTAAAAGGCGTAATCATGATTTCCTCACCTATGTGGCGGGCGATTTCTTTACCGGATAAGATCATTTTTCTTTCCGTCCCTTCTGATTAAAAATTCTGCGATGGACCGCCATACGCCTTCTGCTGAAAGTATACCGCGCGTCCATTCCCTTCGTAAGACCAAATTGTTCTTTTTCTTCTTCCGTCACCGATGGAGACACAAGCACTTTTCCCCGGTCGCTGAAAGAAATAAGATGTGCGGCAAAAAGCGCCGCATGAATCGGACAAAGAACCAGTCCTTTATGTTTCATACCGCCTTCTCCGTAAGGCACCGCTTTCAAAAGAGACAGGCGGTGAATCCCGCAGACACAGCATTCCGCTTTTTCGGAAAGTGATTTGCGGAAAAAACGGCTTCTTTCCTCAAGAACCTTCCGTATCTTCTCTACTGTTTCATCAGCGGTGGAAGAGAAAAGATTCCCTTCCGTACCGAAAGAAGAAATATCCGATGCCAGGGCTTCACGGACAGAATTTTCCGCTGACACTTCCGCTTCTTCCAATTCGCGGAAAGCTGCAGCCATCTCCGGTTTCAGTATCCAAAGATACGCGCCATACTCATCTTCTTCCCCGTCAAAAATATACTGCCACGGCGCCATTTCCGACAGAGCTTTCCCCCACACCGCCTCCTCCGCGGTAAGGGTAAATTCCTTTTCCGCTTCCACGGCAGGCGGCACTTTCTTTTTTTCTGCCGTCCGCGCCGGTTCTTCAAAAAAAGCCCCGCTTTCGTAACGGTCACGGATTTTATTTCCTGCCCACCCGACAGCCGCATTCAACGCGCGGTATTCCATAGAAAGAGTATCGGCGATATGCTTCGCGTTGTCTGTGTAATCAGGCGCATGGTACAGAGAAGAAATAATCATCATCATCAGATCCGACATAACTGCAGGGTCGGCAAAAAGCGACAGCCACTGAGAAGATGATATTTCATTCCATCGTTTGGCGCCTTTTATGCGAGCCATGCCTTCACCCCTTTGCTGAATTTCACAGACTTTGCAGATATTATAGCATTTTACATATATTTTTAGAATATTTTCCAAAGAAAATCCTCATGAAAAACTGTGCATGGAAGGAAAGCAGAAATCTCTGTATAATAGGCAAAGAATACAAAGAGGAGCATATGATGGACATACTCAAGAACGAAACTATAAAAAATGCGGCCGCTGTACTGTGGCACAAATTTCTTCTGGCAGAAACCGTAAACGACATCATCCTTTCGGAAATAAAAGACCGCCTGTACCTGCAGAATGTGGATGAAGACTGGCTCATGTCCCCGGAAACATCTCCGCGCGACACCTTTATGGCACGTGTCACGGACCTTGCCTTCGGCGATGTCGTGGAAGAAGCAGTTACCTCGCTCTATGAAAACAAAGAGGCCCTCCTCCCTTACTCAGATCTCACCGAAGCAAAAGATCCCAGCCGTTTATACGATTTGATGATGGAGACGGTCATGGAGCAGCTCACCTGCCAAGACAGAAGTACAGTGAAAAAGAATCCGTACTACGAACGAATCCATATTTCTTCCGACAAGGAAAACTGCATCGCTCTTACCACAGCAGATTATCTTCCTTATGAATTTTTCCAGACCTTCCACCGTTACAAAAAAGAAAACCCTTTCCTCTACGGGGAAGCGGGATTCTTCAAAGAACGGATGACCTTCCCTGTCATCCTGGAAAACAACCGCGTGTGGATGAGCGTCGTCCCCAGTGAAATCCGTTCTATGGAAAAAGACATTGAAGCAGCAAAAGGAAAAGTAATCACCTACGGCCTGGGGCTCGGATACTACGCCTTCATGGCATCAGAAAAAGAAGAAGTGGAATCAGTAACCGTCGTGGAAATGAACCACGATGTCATTTCCCTTTTTAAAAGAAACATACTGCCTCAATTTCCAAATAAAGAGAAAATCAGAATCATTGAAGCCGATGCCTTTGCATTTATTGAAAAGCAGGAAGACGGCGGCTACGACACGGCATTCAGCGATTTCTGGAGCAGCGTGGATGACGGACTCGATCTTTACCTGCGGTTCATGGCAAAAACAGCGCGTTTTGCAAAAACAAAACATTCTTACTGGATTGAGACATGTTTCATGGAATATTTTTTCCGTCCCGTCCTTATCCGCGTCCTTATGGAGCAGATCACGGGAAAGAAAATCATCATGCCTGAAGTTTCCGGCCGCATTCGTAAAGTGCAAAACCGTTTTGAAACATATCTGAAAACAAAAAATGACAGAATCACCTCACCTGAAGAACTCACGCTCCTTTTCACAAACGAATCCATGATTTCCCTCATGCGTGATTTCGCCGTAAAAGATCCGATGCAGCCATAAATACGGTCTAAGGAGACTCCGCAAAATGTATCCTGCCCATGTTCCGAAAAACATTTACCTTATCCTCCGATTTCCTGTATAATAAACGAGTATTGTTAGTTGAGGTGCAAAATGACTGATTCAGAAGAAATAAAAAGACGGCGTACCTTCGCCATCATCTCCCATCCTGACGCCGGCAAAACGACACTCACGGAAAAGCTCCTGCTCTACGGCGGCGCGATCCACCTGGCAGGTTCCGTCAAAGCAAGAAAGACCTCCCGCTATGCCGTATCCGACTGGATGGAAATAGAAAAGCAGCGCGGCATTTCTGTCACCAGCTCCGTGCTCCAGTTTGATTACAACGGCTGCCGCATCAATATTCTTGATACGCCCGGGCACGCGGACTTTTCGGAAGACACTTACCGCACGCTTATGGCGGTGGACAGCGCCGTCATGGTCATCGACGTGGCGAAAGGCGTGGAAGCCCAAACGAAAAAACTTTTCAAGGTTTGTTCCGACCGGGGTATTCCCATTTTTACCTTTGTCAATAAAATCGACCATTTCGGCAAAAATCCTTTCGACCTGATGGCGGATATTGAAGATGTCCTCGGTATCCGTTCATGCCCTATGAACTGGCCTATCGGTATCAACGGCGACTACACGGGTATCTACGACCGCGAAAAGAAGCTGTGCCATCTTTTTATCAAAGACAACGCCCACGGCGTAAAAAAGCTGGAAGTCATTTCCGGCAGGATAGACGACCCTGAAATCGTTTCCCATCTCTCCGAAGAGATTCTCAGTTCCCTTAAAGATGATCTGGAGCTTCTGGAAGAAGCAGGCGACCCTTTTGATAAAGACAAAGTATCCAAAGGCGAACTGACCCCCCTCTTTTTCGGTTCCGCCATGACAAACTTCGGCGTACAGACTTTTCTTGAGAAATATCTGGAACTTGCTCCGCCGCCGGAAGAAAGAGAAACGCTGGAAGGCAGCATCGCACCGGAAGATTCCGCTTTCTCCGCTTTCGTTTTCAAAATTCAGGCGAATATGGATCCCAAGCACCATGACCGTATTGCTTTCCTGCGTATTTGCTCCGGTGTTTTTGAAAAGGGTGCTTCCGTACTCCATCGGCAGAGCGGCAAGATGCTCCGTCTTTCCCAGCCGCAGCAATTTCTCGCCACAGAGCGGCAGACCGTAGAAAAAGCCTATCCCGGTGATATTATCGGGATCTTCGATACAGGTGAGCTTGGCGTAGGCGACACGGTGTGTGAAAAAAAATCCCCTGTCACTTTCATTGACTTCCCCGTATTTCCACCGGAACTGTTCGCCCGCCTTTCTCCGGAAAGCAGCATAAAGCGGAAACAGTTCCTCAACGGCGTCAACCAGCTTGCCCAGGAGGGCGCCATTCAGATTTACAAGCAGCCCTACGTCATGGAATCCTTCATCATCGGCGCTGTCGGCCAGCTGCAATTTGAAGTTATGAAGTACCGTCTGGAAAATGAATACAATGTCACAGTAAATATGGAGCCGATCAGTTACACCTGCGCCCGCTGGACGGAGGGTGATGTCCCGCCGGAAGAACTCATCGGTCTCGACAACGCCATGGTCGTTTATGACAGAAGAGAACGTCCCGTCTACCTTCTCCCGAATGCATGGCAGGCCGGCTGGCTGGAGGAGAGAAATAAGGATGTCGTCTTCCTCCAGTCCCCGCCGCTCGGCGTTGCCCGGCTGGAAGGAAATTGATAAAAAACAAAATCCTTTATATTTTCTTATTATTGAAAAAAGCAGCAGTCCTGATTTCATAAAGACTGTGCTTTTTTATTTGCCTGCGGTAATTTAGAAAGAAAATACCAACAGCAAATCAATGCATCCTTCTCTCTGCCGTTCATAGAAAACAGCTTATCCCCTTCTGTCGCATTCGTTGAAAGGATTAGATATATCTTGACAGGTATTTTCATGACCCTTATGCTTATAGTAAAATATTTTTACTATATTGTATTGTTTTGTTTTGTTTTCAGGTACGCAATAATGATCCAAACCGATTATTCTACTTTAACAATAGAAATCCACCGTATGTATGCCCGTTTACGGGACCATCAGTTTTCTCTTTATGAAGATTATGCCCGGAAACAGGGTCTTCAGGGAAAATCACTGTTAATCCTCCTATGGATTTACCGTCATCCGAAAGGTATTTCCCAGCAAACAATTACACGCCATACATATTCCACCAAACAAGTGGTCAACGCGATAATTAAAAATTTTTCGAAAAAAGGGTATATTGAAAGCACAGTCCATCCGAAAGACAGACGAAAAAAACTGATCCTGCTGACAAAAAAAGGCAGACAATTTGCCGCCTCTATCATTGACCCCATAGATGAGGCGGAAAAGAAAGCATTTTCCCAGTTGTCGGCAAAGCAGCAGCAAACACTGATCGAAACAACACATTTATTTACAGATGTTCTGACACAGGAATTTATTCGCCTTACAAAAGAAATCTGCCTGGATATATAATATTTTCATAAAATCAGGACCTTTTGATGTTTTTCCACCAAAGGAGAATACATGATTGAACTAAAGCAGATCCGCAAAGATTACGGAGATCGTACCGTAATAAACAACCAGAGCCTTTCCATCAGGGACAAAGAATTTTTTGTTCTCATCGGCCCAAGCGGCAGCGGCAAAACGACTCTGTTGAAACTGATCAACCGTCTCATTGACCCGACAGAAGGAGATGTATTATTAGATGGAAAATCCGTCATGGACTATCCGCTTCGCGAATTACGGCTCAATACGGGATATGTCTTGCAGCAGATCGCCCTTTTTCCTAATTTGACCGTCGCAGAAAATATAGAACTTGTACCGATTATGAAAAAATGGCCAAAGCAAATCCGGAGAGAACAGACTACACAGCTGTTATCCAAAGTCGGTCTTGATCCGAAGATATATGCACATCGTTACCCTCATGAATTATCCGGCGGAGAGCAGCAGAGGGTCGGCATTGTCCGTGCTATCATTGGCAAACCGGAAATTCTTCTTATGGACGAACCATTCAGCGCATTAGACCCCATTTCCCGCCGGCAGCTGCAGGATCTTATAAAAACACTCCACCACGAATTGGGGCTGACCATTGTTTTTGTTACCCACAATATGGAGGAAGCTGCCTACCTGGGAGACCGCCTGTGCATTATGGACCATGGTGAAATCATTCAAACCGGAATACCGGATGAAATCAAAAGCCGGCCGGAAAATGATTTTGTCGCCCGATTCTTTAGCAGAGGATGTGATGGCTTTGAATAGTCTTTTTACCGTTTTCACCGGACGTATCCAAGATTGGCTCCTCGCACTGACGCAGCATGTACAGATTTCTTTAAGCGCGCTTCTGGCCGCCATATTCATTTCCATCCCGCTGGGAATCCTGCTTTCCAGAAAAAAATCCTATGCAGAGACGGTTCTGCAAATCACAGGAATCATTCAGACAATTCCATCTCTTGCCATTCTGGGACTTATGATCCCATTTCTCGGCATCGGCACATTGCCTGCACTAACGGCTCTGATTATCTACGCCCTGTTTCCGATTTTGCAGAATACGATCACCGGCCTGTCGGAAATTCCTCCCGTATTAGATGAAGCAGCGGAAGCACTTGGCATGAACAGATGGGAAAAGCTGAAAAATTATGAATTGGCTCTGGCTATGCCGGTCATTACATCCGGAATCCGTACAGCATCCGTTATGATCATCGGTACCGCCACATTGGCAGCCCTGATTGGGGCCGGAGGTCTCGGTTCTTTCATATTACTCGGTATCGACCACAATGACAGCGCTCTCATTCTTATCGGTGCAGGGTCGTCCGCATTGCTCGCGATTATTTTCAGTTACGGCATCCATATACTGGAACATGTCTCATTAAAAAGGTCTTTTCTTGTACTATGTTTCTTTATACTGGTTCTCATGCTTTCTTTTGTCTCTTTTTCCCACCGGCACGACAAACTTATCATTGCAGGCAAGCTCGGTCCGGAGCCGGACATATTGATTCATATGTATCAGGAGCTGATCACACGGAAAACGAATATAGCCGTTGAACTCAAACCGAATTTTGGAAAGACCGCCTTCCTTTATGAAGCATTAAAAGCGGGAAGCATTGACTTATATCCGGAATTTACGGGAACGGTAACCTCCAGTCTCCTGAAAGAAGCCCCACCCCTCGGCCATGACGCACGCAGCGTATATGAAGCGGCCCGTGATGGAATCAAAATGCAGGACAATCTGGCATATCTGGAACCCATGTCATACCAGAACACTTATGCTATTGCGGTTCCGCGCCCTTATGCAGAGGCAAACGGCCTCACAACCATCTCTGACCTGCGCAAAGTGGAAAACCGGGCAACCGCAGGTTTCACGCTGGAATTCAATGACAGAGAAGATGGAAACCGCGGACTCGCTTCCTTATACGGACTCCATCTTCAAGTACGCACAATGGAACCGGCCTTACGCTATCAAGCTATTTCACAGGGTGTCATTCAAATCACGGACGCTTATTCCACAGACAGCGAATTAAAACAATACGGCCTTATCCTGTTAAAAGATGACAAACACCTTTTCCCACCTTATCAGGGTGCCCCTCTCATGAGGCAGGAAACCTTGGATGCCCATCCGGAACTGAAAGAAATATTGGAACAATTATCCGGCCGCATCACAGAAGAGGAAATGAGCGCCATGAACTATGACGTCCGCGTCAATAAACGCAAAGCCCGTGACGTTGCCATAGAATATCTAAAGAATAACGGGCTGATATAGTAATTAGGAAATATCTGCCATCCCTGATTTTCTATTATTTCTAAGAAAGGAGACCCGGATATGGATATGAAAGCAGCTGTCATTTATGAGGCGGGAGGGCCGCAGCAGCTGAAAATCAGGCGGGTTCCTATTCCCTCGGTAAAAGAGGGCTGGTCACTTATAAAAATCAAAGGATTCGGTCTTAACCACTCTGAAATTTTCACACGTAAGGGATTGTCGCCGACAGTTACTTTCCCACGTATTCTGGGCATTGAATGTACAGGGATCATAGCAGAATCAACAGATCCTTCCCGTTTACCCGTCGGAACCAAAGTCATTTCTTTCATGGGAGAAATGGGACGCGCCTTTGACGGCAGCTACGCTGAATACACGCTGCTTCCCAACCGACAGATCTACCCTGTTTCCAGCAATCTGCCCTGGCCCGATCTGGCGGCCATTCCTGAATCCTGCTATACAGCCTTTGGCGCCTTGAAAAGCCTGCGTATCCAAGCAGATTCATCTATACTGGTACGCGGTGGTGCCTCCGGTGTAGGCCTCGCATTTTTAAAACTGGTAAAGGCAAGATTCCCACGTATCTGTATCGCCGGCACGTCACGAACTAAAGAAAAAGCATCCTTGCTGACCTCTCTCGGCTACGACACCGGCCTTGTCGATAATGCAGGCAGACTTTCTACAGAAGGACAGTCATTCGACCGGATACTGGAGCTTATAGGCCCGCGGACAATTAAGGATTCTTTCCATCATATGTCCAATGGAGGCATCTTATGCAGTGTCGGACAATTAGGCAATCAATGGTATCTTGAGAACTTTGACCCGATTATGGACATTCCTTCCAAGGCATACCTGACTTCGTTTTATTCAGGAAACGTAAATGCCGAAAAAGTACAGGAAATGTTTGATTATATTAAACAATACAATGTCATTATCCATCCGGAACGTATCTTTTCCCTTGACGATATACAGGAGGCTCATAGTTACTTAGAAAGCCGCACCGGATTTGGAAAAGTCGTTATCATTCCCTGAAGTTGCTAATTGGGCAAAACAAATGATTTTCACATTTTATTTTCCCATCCCAAAACGGCATTCCCCGCAAATAATCTTGTGAGAAATGCCGTTTTCTGCTGTTTCATGGAATTTCCTTATTCAGTTCATCCAGTCGGTATGGAAAGCCCCTTCCTTATCAATGCGTTCATAAGTATGGGCACCGAAACAGTCACGCTGCGCCTGAAGCAGATTCGCACTTCCCCGTGCAGTACGGTAAGAGTCAAAATAAGCAAGCGCGCTGGAGAGGGCGGGAACCGCCGCACCTCTTTCAGCCGCCAGGGAAATAATGCGTCCCCAGCCGGCACGGGCTTCATGAAGGACTTTGGAGAAATATCCGCTTGCCAGTAAATTGGTCATGCCATTTTCTTTTTCAAAAATCTCACTTACGGTATCTAGGAAACGGGCGCGGATAATGCAGCCGTTTCGCCAGATTTTTGCAATACGCCCCATCTGCAGATCCCAGCCGTATACTTTTCCTGCTTCTTCAAGAAGATTGAATCCCTGTGCATAAGCGCAAATCTTGGACGCATAAAGAGCCTGCCGCAAATCTTCAAGCACAGCGTCACGGTCCACTTCTTTCTGTCCAAAGGCAAGACTCCGGTACCGCTCGGAAAGCACCAGTCTTTCCTCTTTTTGCGAAGACATAGTTCTTGCGAAAACGGCTTCGGTAATCGTCGGAGCGGGAACTCCGAGCTCCAAAGCGCTCATACTTGTCCATCGGCCGGTTCCCTTCTGTTTCGCCACATCCAATATGACATCCACCAGAGGCTGTCCCATCATTTCATCGGTCTTCCGCAGAATACGGGCGGTGATTTCTACCAGGTAAGAAGATAATTCGCCTTCATTCCACGTTTCCCAGGTGTCCGCCATTTCTTCCGCCGTCATGCCAAGAATGTTCTTCATCACAAAGTATGTATCGGCAATCATCTGCATATCAGCGTACTCGATGCCGTTATGAACCATCTTTACATAATGGCCGGCACCGTCAGACCCCATGTAATCCACACAGGCTTCTCCTTCCGCTTTTGCCGAGACAGCTTCCAATATCGGCGCAAGAGCATCATAGGCCTCGCGGGCGCCGCCGGGCATAAGGCTGGGTCCGTGGAGCGCCCCTTCTTCACCGCCGGATACGCCCATGCCTACAAAGCAGATCCCCAGCGCTTCCATTTCCCTGCTCCGCCGCCGGGTATCTTCAAAGAAGGAGTTCCCACCGTCAATAAGGATATCCCCTTTTTCAAGAAAAGGAACGAGCTTTGCTATCATGGCATCCACCGCTTCGCCCGCCTTGATCATAAGGATAATCTTCCGCGGTTTTTCCAGAGAATTGACCAGCTCTTCCAAAGCAGCCGCGCCGGAAAGGTTCGTATTGCTTCCAAATTCTTTCAGAAATTTTTCCGTTTTGTCATGGCTTCGGTTATAAACGACTGTGGAAATACCATGCCCCGCCAGATTTCTCGCCAGATTGGCACCCATCACGGCAAGGCCGATCAGCCCTATTTTCCCTTTTGCTCCCATTATTCTTTCACTGCCTTGTTCCATGCTTCCAGGAGACGGGCACGGTTATCGCCGGACCACTGGAAGTTGTAATCAATGAGTTTCGCATCCTTAAATTTCATAGCTTCTTCCGGCGGGTTTGCTTCCGGATTGGTGAGGAACTGGTAGGAATTATTATGCTGTCCGATTTCCTGTGCTTTCTTGGTAAGAGCCCAGTCGACAAATTTCTTTGCTGCTTCCATATCCGGGGCATTCTTAATAATCGCTACGGCGCCCAATTCATAAGCAGTACCTTCTTCCGGCAGCGACAGGCGGACGTTCGTATTGCCTTCCTTGATCAGACGGATCCCGTTATGGAGATAAGTGATGCCGATGGCTGCTTCGCCAAGAGCCGCGCTGCGTGCCGGAGCCGCGCCCGCCTTGGTATACTGCTTGACCTGTTTATTCAGTTTGGCAAGATACTCCATGCCTTTTTCCTCACCCATGCTCTGGACGATAGCGGAAACTACTACATAACCGGTAGAAGCGGAGCCCGGATTCCCCATGACAATCTGGCCGGTAAATTCCGGCTTCAGCAAATCATCCCATGATGTCGGCGGCTGCAGCTTATGTTCGTCAAAATAACGGCCATCGAGTATAAAGCCGAGATAGCCCTGATAAATGCCTGTCCAGTATCCATCCGCATCTTTAAACTCCGGTTTGATTTTTTCTGCATTGGGCGACTTGTATGCTTCCAGAAGTCCTTCCTTTTTCGCCATAATGAAAGAATCAGCGCTGCCGCCATACCATACACTGGCCTGGGGATTATTCTTTTCCGCGCGGATACGGCTCAAGGTCTCCCCGCCGCTCATACGGACAAAGTTCACTTTAATGCCCGTATCTTTTTCAAATTCGCTGGCAACCACTTTCGCAGACTGTTCTACGACTCCCATGTATACGGTGATTTCTTTTGATTCCTTTTTCGCCGCCGGAGCTTCCGCTTTCTTTTCCCCTCCGCAGCCTGTAAAGCTGAATGCCATGGCGCCTGCAAGGACGGCAAGTGCCGCCTTCTTCCAAATACTTTTCATCAAAATGCCTCCTTAAAATGAATTCTTTCCTCTATACTCAAACACCCGTGCCGGGTATCCAAGTTTCGTTCAGTTCTCCACGGCGTGGAGCGCGTCCCGCTGAATGCGGAGCCATACTTTATCTCCCGGCCGGTAAATACGCTTCCCTTCCGGATTATACTCTTCCGTTTCAAGTTCCTTATCACCGGCACGGACGACATATTCCTGCACAGCCCCCATATAGGTCGAAGAAATTACCTCCGCTTCCACGTCGCCGCTGTCCGCCAGCCTGATCGCTTCAGGGCGGAGAACGATCTGTACCGTATCCCCCGCTTTCACCGGAAGTCCGGCATAATGGACATTAAAATCTTCATTTAACATACGGACGGGAATCATTTCCCCTTCACTGTCCCCTTCACCCACTTTTGCTTCCACAAAGTTGGCGCTGCCAATGAAATCGGCAACAAAACGGGAAGCAGGATGCTGGTATACTTCATGGGGCGTTCCCACCTGTTCGATATGTCCCTTATTCATGATGATAATTTTATCGGAAAGGCTCATGGCTTCCGCCTGGTCGTGGGTGACATACACGCTGGTAATGCCGATGCGCTGCTGGATTTTTCTTATCTCTTTGCGCATATACACCCGGAGTTTCGCGTCCAAGTTGGATAAAGGTTCGTCAAAAAGCAGGACAGCCGGTTCCATGACAAGTGCCCTGGCAAGAGCCACGCGCTGCTGCTGGCCTCCGGAGAGCTGATTCGGCATACGGTGTTCCAGCCCTTTCAGTCCCACAAGTTCCACCATCTGCATGACTTTTTCCCTGATGGTCTTTTTATCCATCTTTTTATTCACAAGACCATACGCTACATTATCATACACATCATAATGGGGAAATAAAGCATAGCTCTGGAATACCATGGACGAATCCCGCTTATCCGGTGTCATTTCATTGATCCGGGTACCGTCCAGAAGGATATCTCCGTCGGAAACGGACTCGAACCCGGCAATCATGCGGAGCGTCGTCGTTTTTCCGCAGCCTGACGGCCCCAAGAGCGTCACAAATTCGCCGCTTTCGATATTCACATTGATATGGTCTACCGCAAGGAACGTGCCGGATCCTTCATGCGTCACATATTCTTTCGTTAAATTTTTTAATTTGATACTCGCCTGTTTTGCCATCACATTTCTCCTTCATTTGCCGCTTCTTTATTATGGGAGCCGAAACGTCCGAGAAGAAGCTGGATTCCCACAATGGCCGCATATACAATCAAGATCAATATCGTTGAAAAGGCGGACGCCACACCGAACTGGTTATCTTCCACCTGGTCCAGAATAAGAACAGTGAGCAGACTGTACTTGGCCGATACGAGGAAAATGACTGCGCTGATGCTCGTCATACTTCTGATAAACGAATATACAAGACCTCCAAAGAAAGCGCTTTTAATCAGCGGAAGTGTCACCGTAGTAAACACGCGGCTCGCGTTGGATCCCAGGTCGGACGCCGCTTCTTCGATACCGGGGTCAATCTGCTGCAGACTGGAAACACCGGCACGGATACCGATAGGCAGCGCGCGGATAACAAACGCCGCAATAAGAATGATTGCCGTGCCTGTCAGCTGGAGAGGATAATCATTGAACGTCAGTATGTATCCGATGCCGATAACCGTACCCGGCACGGAAATACTGAGGAGCGACGCAAAATTGATAAAGCCTCTGCCGATGAACTTTTTCCGCACCACAAGGTACGCGATAATCATGCCGAGGATGCCGGCAATCGGCGTGGAAATAACAGCCAGAAGCGTAGTATCCCGGATCGCATTCCGTCCCACTTCAAAAGCATATTTGTAATGGGCAAGAGTAAAAGAATAATCGACGCCCCACATTTTTATCAGAGAAGCAATCGGAATCAATACATAAATAGACAGCACCACAGCGGTCACAAGGAAACAGAATCCTGCCACCGGAATCACCACGGCGGGATCTTTAATCATCGCCCGTTCGCGGGAGGCTTTTCCCAGCACGGTCACATAGGTCTTTTTCTCCACCCAGTATTTGGAAAGAATGAAAAGAATCATGGCGATATCCAGTAGGACAACGGCCACCGCCGCGCCGCCCTGCACATCATAACTCCCGATGGCCTGGAGGTACACCTGCGTCGCCAGTGTGGAGAAATTCCCGCCGATAGCCATAGGGTTCGCAAAATCCGCCACCGATTTAATAAACACCAACAGGAACGCATTGGCAATCCCCGGACGGACAAGAGGAACCGTAATCGTACTGAATGTACGCCATTTAGAAGAACCCAGATCACGGGCCGCGTCCTCAATAGAAGAGTCAATAGACCGCAGCATGCCGGCCAAAAGAAGAAAAGCGATAGGAAAATAAGAAATCGTCTGTACAAAAATCAGGCCTTTCAGCCCGTAAATATTCGTATTCGTCCAACCGAGAAGATTGTAAGTGATCAGACCGCGGCTGCCAAAAAGCATGATAATGGACAATGCCACAGAAAACGGCGGTGACACCATGGGCATCATCGCCATCAGATTAAATATTCTTTTCCCGCGGATCTGCAGGTGGGACGTGCAGTAGGCAAAAAGAAATCCGATCACCGTTGCCAGAATACCGACAATAACGGCCAGCATAATGGTGTTGCAAAAAGCCTTGTATGTTTCCCGCATCGTAAAGATATTCTTATACGCCTGGAAACTGTAATTACCTGCCGTATCCACAAGACTCTGCTTCACGACTTCCAGCAGGGGCCACACCACAAAAATAAGGAGCACGGCAATCATAGAAACCGTGACTGCCGCAATGATCGGATCACGGAATGTATTCCGCGTAACCTTCAGCTGATTAACTGCATAAGATTTAAGTTTATTCACTTCCTGACCCTTTCCGTGCCATACCGGGAACGACAAAAGGCTCTGACCTCCTTTGTCCATTCCCGGTACTCGTTTTTATGTCCTAATTATATATGTTCCCTGTGAATTAGTATACTATATATCACCATCTATCCCGATTTCAGAAGCACAAGACGTTTATTCATGCATTTACAAGATACAAGAACCATGAAAATAAAATTGACACTTTTATCGGTTCTGTTTTTATCGGCGATTCATAAACTCATCCATCTGTTTCTAATCATTTTAAGAAATATATTTCTGTCTCAATGAGTATATACTCTAATTTGTATATAAAATTTCCCAAGCAAAAAGGACTGCCTGTGAGGAACAGTCCCTTTTATTTCTGTCTTATCTTTCCAGAACCACTACCGGCTTAATCACGTCCGCCGGTTTATCTTTCATAATCTGAAGCGCTTCGGGAAGCTTATCCCAGCCTTCGTATACATGGGTGGAAAGAAGGCTTACGTCCAGTTTTCCTGCCGCCACAAGGGCGCCCAGCTTTTCCATACGGAGTCTGCCGCCGGGCATAAGTCCGCCAACGATGGCTTTATGCCCCATGCCTACCCCCCATTCCACACGGGGGATACGGATACTGTCTCCGCTTCCCAGATAGTTCACAGAACCGATTTTTCCGCCCGGTTTCAATGCTTTCACTGCGGACGCAAATGTATCCACCGTACCGCCCGCGATAATGACACGATCCACACCTTTACCGTCAGTGAGCTGCATGACCTGGTCTTCAATGGGGCCGTTTTTATAATTTATGATATCTGATGCTCCGTATTTCTTTGCCGCTTCTACGCATACGGGGCGGCTGCCTACGGCAATAATCCGGGCAGCGCCGCGCATATTTGTTCCGGCTACCGCCATGAGCCCCACAGGGCCAATGCCGATGACAAGCACCACATCGCCAAACTGCACATCGGCCAGTTCCACACCGTGGAATCCGGTAGGAACCATATCGGAGAGCATGCACGCATCTACCACATTAATTTCTTTCGGCAAATGCGCCAGATTTCCGTCAGCATCATTCACATGGAAATATTCCGCAAACACACCGTCTTTAAAATTAGAAAATTTCCAGCCTGCCAGCATGCCGCCGGAATGCATCGCGTATCCGGCCTGGGCTTCCAGTGAATTCCAGTCGGGGGTGATTGCGGGAACAAGAACACGGTCGCCCGGCTTGAAATCCTTTACATCCGCGCCGACTTCCACCACTTCCGCGCAGCATTCATGTCCGAGAATCATGTCATGCCGTTCGCCAACAGCACCCTCCCATACGGTATGTACGTCGGAAGTGCAGATGGCGATAGCCAGCGGCTTACAAATGGCATCCATGGCGCCGCAGGCGGGTCTTTCTTTTTCAACCCAGCCTACAGAGCCGATTTTGAGCATTGCATAACCTTTCATCAGTGAGTCCTCCTTTTCCGTTTACGGATAATCTCTCCGCCGGGGATCCTTTCTTTACCAAAGCTTATACCTTCAGTCTTCTTCATTTTCATTCACTATTGATTCCCGGTTTGTCTTCTTTAATTATATAATTCTGCGTCTGATTTCACAAGAAACGCTAAAGTTCCTTTCATTTTCCCGTGCAAAAACGCCCGCCGGTTCATACGGAATCTTCCTGTTCTATTTCATTTACACGACACTGCAGGCGGACCAACTACAGTCACTGCAGGCAGCACAATGGCCTTCCACACGGATATTCTTTCCGCCGCATTCGGGACAAACCGGCTGCCCTTCTGCCGGCTTTGGTCCATCGGCTTTCTCTTCTTCCTTTGCGGCAACGCCGAGAATATTTCCCCGGCGGCATCCGTCTCTGAAAACAGTAATGCCTTTGCATCCGCTTTCCCATGCCGCCAGGTAAATATCGTAGATATCTTCGGGCGTAGCGTCATTTTTCAAATTCACCGTGCTGGAAATGGAATTATCCACATACTTCTGCATGACCGCCTGCATAGCTACACGGTCCATAAAGGAAACATCATGGCTTTCAATGACCCAGGGGAACTTTTCCCGTATTTCATCATCCGTCAAAGTCAATGGCAGATAATGGTACCGGAGCAAATCTTTTACACTGTGGGCATACACGCGGAAACTGCCGTTCACTTCTTCCATCTTGTGTGTGGAACGTTCATAAGAAATTTTGTAAAGCGGTTCACAGCCGCCGGAAAAACTTCCCATCAGAAGGGAAATGGTTCCTGTCGGCGCGATGGCAAGGAGCGTACCGTTCCGCAGACCATAAGTTCGGATATCTTCATAAAGACCGCCGTCCAGCTCTTTTACCATTTGTATAATCGGCGATTTCTCCGTCGCTTCCCGGCGGTAACGTCCGAAAGTACCTTTCATCTTTGCCCTGTCACAGGAAGAGCGGAGCGCGGAAAGGAGCATGATCTTCATCACATTTTCCATAAATGCGCTTGCTTCCCGGCTTCCATAAGCCAGCTTCATCGCCACAAGTGCATCGGCCACGCCGAAGAGTCCCAGCCCCAAAGAGCGCCAGTCATCAATGCAGGTTCTGTTTTCATCCAGAGGCTGCGTTTCATAACCGTAAGAGACGATCTCGTCAAGAGCAATAATGCCGTCATAAACCGCCTGCTTGAATTTTTCCTCATTCAAAGACGGTGCATTGCCGAATTTATCATCAATCATGTTGTACAGATTGATGCTGCCCAAGTTGCACGCATTGTACGCGTTGCCGCCGAACTCGCCGCAGGGGTTCGTGATTTCAATTTGATACTCATCATATCCTGCAAGCAGATGGTAATCATTCAGCCGATCCGAAAAAAGCGCCCCCGGATCGCCCCAATCCCACTGGGTTTCGCAAAACTCACGGAAGAAATCACGGGCACGGATCGTCCTTTCGATATTTTCACCGGTCGATTCTACATGGAAACGGAGGGTGTACTCTTTATCGTCCCGCACAGCTTCCATAAATTCGTCAGTAAAAAGAATGCTGATATTCATGCTGGACAGCTTTTCTTCATTTTGCTTGATATGGAGGAATTCATAAATATCAGGATGGCTGCAGTTGAGTCCCACCATCTGCGCGCCGCGGCGGCCGTTTTGGCTGATCACTTCGCCTGTAGTATTAAAAATTTTCATGAAAGAAACGGCACCGGTGGAAGTACGTGCCACATTATGTACACGGCTTCCTGCAGGACGGAGATTGGAAATATTGATACCGATACCGCCGCCATAGGAAAAAATACGGGCAATTTCATAATTGGAATGAAAAATGGATTCCAGATTATCTTCCGGTGACGGCAGGATATAGCAGTTTGACATGGATACTTTAAATTTGCCCCTCGAACCTGCCGCATAAAGCGTCCTTCCGGCAGGAGAAAAATCTCCGTCTGTGATGTATTTTTTCATACGTTCACGAAAATCCCCCTTAAATACGGAGCTTACTCTGTCGATGAACTGCTGCGGCGTCGTCTCGCCTTCATGATAATATTTCGCCTCTAAAATACCCCGGCTGATTTCATTGTCATACCAATGTTCCATAATCAATACCCTCTCTTTATTTCACCGATTCTATTTCGGTTATTTTATATATCTATATTATTCTATTCAATATATTGTGTCAATATATTTTTAAAACACAATATATAGTAATCAATTTATTATAGAGTAATTAGATCATTCAGAATGTGCTGATGACCTAAAGAATTTTGATCGTCAAAAATTTTAAAACGATATCCCTGTAATCCGTTTGACTGCCTGGGAATATTTTATGCCATGCCCTGCAATTTCCCGCAATCATCTTCTTTTCACCGGACATATTCCTCCGCTGCTAAAAGAAGGTAGCCTCATCCGGTTTGAGAGAGTATAATTGGTTTAAATTATGATCCAAAAGAATGATCATTCACAAAGGAGAAACAGGAGGATAGAAGAAATGGCAATTAAAACAAGAAAAATCGGCATCATCGGTGCGGGAAACGTAGGTTCCCACTTGGCACTCCAGTTCGCAGTGCAGGGACTGGCTGACGAAGTAGTTTTCTATGATATTAATAATGACAAGGCCCATGGCGAATCACTTGACCTGCTGGACGCAGTAAGTTACCAGCCCCATCATTTTGAGGCGTACGCAGGCACCGCAGCTGACATGAAGGATGCCGATATACTCATCAATGCGTCAGGCACACCCCGTCTTCCGGGACAGACACGCCTTGACATGATGGACAGCGCCGTCGCCACAAGCAAAGAATTTATTCCGCTCATTAAAGAATCGGGATTTGATGGAATTATTATTTCCATTTCCAATCCCTGTGATATTATCGCCGAATACCTCCAGTACAAACTGGACTGGCCAAAGGAAAAAATCATCGGATCGGGAACGGCTCTCGACTCTGCCCGGCTGCAGATGCAGCTGTCTACCCAGCTGAAAGTAAACCGCCGCTCCCTCACCGCTTATCTCTTAGGTGAACACGGGGACAGCTCCATGATTCCCTGGAGCCATGTAACAGTCGCCGGCAAACCGATCGATGAACTCCTCGCAGAAAAACCGGGGCTTTATCATATGGACGCCAAAGAAGTCATTCTCGACAAAGTCCACAAGGAAGGATATATTGAAAATACGACAAAAGGCTGCACTGAATTCGGCGTCACCTCGGCGACAGCAGAGCTGGTCCGCGCGATTTACCATAATGAACACAAGATCCTCCCCTGCTCCGTTTACCTTGACGGTCCGTACGGCATAAAAGACAGTTTTGCTTCCGTTCCCGTCAAAATCGGAAAAGACGGCGTGGAAGACATCATTGAGCTGCATCTGACAGATGACGAGCAAAAAGAACTCCAGGCATCCGTCAAGGTCCTGAAAGAACATTTCGCAAGAGCGATTGCCTTATAATACAGAACGACACCTGCATTCCATAAACAGCCGTTCCTTTTATCAGGGGAGCGATTGGATTTTCCAACCCATGCCCAAATTCTATAAGATATTAGATGGAATTTTTTCTATTCTTGATTTATAATAGAGAAAAGATCATCTGCAGAAAGGAGAGACTGTTATGAAGAAATTGTTATTCGCGGCAGCGGTGCTTACCGTATTCAGCGGAGCATATTCTGCCCAGGCGCTGATTCCCGGCGTACCGGTTCTGGAAACGGAAGTCGGCTATGGCTACAACGGAGCAAAAGACGGTATCCACAGCGCCCATATCGAAATCTCGCCTGTCAGTAAAGTTATTGTCGGTGCGGAATACAGACACTGGAATCATGGCGGAAATGAAACGGATATTTACGCCAAGTATAAACTGGGCCATGTATACCTTGGTTTAGGCAACAGAAATTATTATGACAGAGACGCAAAAGTTTACGGACTTCTGGAAGGAAGAACAAATGTCATAGGTCCTCTTGATGCGTATGGCGGACTGAAATTATCTTCCGAGGAAAGAGAATATAAAGTGGGTCTCCGGCTTGGCCTCGTTCCCACCTCTTTCGACCTTGACGTGAACTATACCTACTATGACAGAGATAAGACCTCCAGCGAAGACGGCTTCGGTGTCGGCTTGAATTACCATTTCTAAGCAAATGAAAAGAATCCTTATGAATGAAAATATTCGTAAGGGTTCTTTTTTAGTGCCGTCAGCAGCAAAATCTGCTGACACCAAGTCAACTCCGCTTTTCCGCGCAAAAAAACACAGGCTTGAACCTGTGCTTTCTATTATTCCATATCTTCCGGAAGTTCTGCGTTGGTGTACACGTCCTGCACATCATCCAATTCTTCCAGTTCACTGGTAAGCTTATTCATGATGTCCGCCGCATCGCCTTCAAGGGAAACAGTATTATCGGGAACCATGGTCACTTCCGATGCTTCTACGGCAATTCCTTCTTTTTCCAATGCTTCGGAAACGGTCAGGAAATCTTCAGGAGCCGTCGTAATTTCAAAACTGTCTCCGTCTGTCGAGACGTCTTCGGCACCTGCGTCAAGAGCGATCATCATGAGGGTATCTTCATCAGCGGCTTCTTTGCTCACCACAATTATGCCTTTTTTCTTGAACATCCACGCCACACAGCCCGGCGTACCGATGCTGCCGCCGTGGTGGGTAAAGGCATGGCGTACGTCCGCCGCCGCACGGTTTCTGTTATCCGTATTGCACTCAACGATAACCGCCGCGCCGCCGGGTCCGTACCCCTCGTAAGTAATTTCATCAAAGCCCGCACCGGAAGCGGCGCCTACACCTTTGGCAATAGCGCGCTGGATATTATCTTTCGGCACATTGTTCTGCTTTGCTTTTGTCAAAGCCAATTTTAAACGCATATTTCCTACAGGATCTCCGCCGCCCATACGGGCAGCAATCGTGATTTCCTTGGAAATTTTTGTGGTAATTTTCGCGCGGATGGCATCCGTCTTGCCTTTCTTGCGCTTGATATTTTCCCACTTGGAATGTCCGGACATAATTATTTCCCCTCCTTTGTATTCCACCAGGGCTCGCCTAAAAGGCGGTCAAGGATGATGGCAGCGGCGCTTCTCACACAGAGGTGGTTGTAGCTGCCGGCACCATATATAGGTTCTACAATATAATCAAACTGTTTCATCATTTCCCTGGTCATGCCGAAGCCTGTCCCGAAAAGAATGAAAACAGGTTTTTCCTCTTCATGGATTTTCTTCCGCATGTCCGTGTAAGAAACCGTATTTGGGTAGACACGGGCATCCGTAGTCACAATAATCGGCTTTTCTCCGCAGTCTTTTTCTATCTGCCGGGTGGCATCCTCCAGAGACGGTACAAGAGCTGTTTCTTCAAAAGCTTCTTTCCGGTTCGGGTTATAATGGACCCCGCCACCCGTTTTCCAGTGGGTCATGATACGGAGCGCCATTTCGCGCTGGCTCTCGATGGGATGGATAATGAAATAAGTGCGTACGCCATATGTTTTCGCCGTCCGCGCGATATCATGAAGGTCATAGTTCGTAAGGGCGGTCGTGACCACTTCCATATGTTTGTTATAGATCGGATAATGGACAAGTCCTATATACACAGGCGCCACTATGATTCCTCCTCTTCCCCGGCTATTTCCGCCATGAGTTTTTTATCTTCCGCCGTCATTTGTAATTTTGCCAGAAGATCGGGACGGCATTTCAGGGTCCGCCGAAGCGCCTCTTTCCGCCGCCAGCGGGCAATATTTGCATGATGGCCGCTCACAAGCACCTCAGGTACTTTCCAGCCACGATAATCCACAGGTTTCGTGTACTGGGGATATTCCAGAATCGGTTCATAGAAAGAATCGCCTGCCGCGCTGCCCGCATCTCCAAGGACACCGGGCACCATACGGGCAACCGCATCGGAAACAACCATAGCGCCAAGCTCTCCTCCCGTAAGGACATAGTCTCCAATGGAAATCAGTTCATCCGCCAGGTATTCTTCCACACGGTGGTCTACACCTTCATAGTGTCCGCAGATCAGCACCAGATGGTCATAACTGCAGTAAAGCTCCTTGGCTTTATCCTGGGTAAAAGGGATCCCGGCAGGAGACAGGAAAACCACCCGATCCCGCGGCCCCTTTTGAGGAAGTACCGATTCACAGGCTTCAAAAAGCGGCCCGCACTGCATGAGCATTCCCGCACCGCCGCCATAGATGGTATCATCCACCTGATGATGCCTGCTGTGGGAAAACTCCCGCGGATCCGTCACCGCCATCTCTATGAGCCCCGCGTCCAGAGCGCGTTTAATCATGCTCTGTCGGAAGAATGCTTCTATAAACTCGGGAAATAAAGATAAAATATCTATTTTCATGTTTATTCCCATTCCGGTAAATGCACCGTCATCGTCTTTTCCTCCGGTTGAACGGAAAGGACGCAGGACGGTATGGCGGGAAGGTATATTTCCTTTCCTTCCGCCGTTTTTACCGCATACACGTTATTCGCGCCGGTTTCAATAATTTCCGTGAGCGTCCCCACAGTATCCCCCGTATCGGAAACCACTGTCAGGCCGATAAGCTGGAAGTAATAATATTCCCCCTCCGGCAATTTCGGTAATTCCGCCACAGGTATTTCCACAGGCGTTCCGACAAGCGTCTCCGCTCCATTCCGGTCTTCCATCCCTGCCAAATGAATGATGTATACATTCTTATGAGGACGGGAAGAGCGTACATCATAGGTTCTGCCGCCAAGGAAAAGTTTTTTCAGCTTTTTGAACATGGCCGGCCGTTCCGTTTCCGGAAGGACACGCAAATCACCCCGCACGCCATGCGGGGCAACAATTCGGCCGACAGTAATCCATTTGCCGGAATTCATATCATTCACGGAAAGCGATGATCTTTCCGTCTTCCACCAGAATTTCTCCCCCGGCGACAGCATTCATGTCGTCACCGATATGAAGAGTCACAAGGCGGTTAAGCGGCTGGCGTGGCAATTCTGCGCCAATAGTCAGTTTTTCCAGATGTTCTTTATCTGCAGTGAGTTTATCCTTTACCTGGATCATCTGTGCTTTCTGCGCGTCATACTGGGCGCGGAGAGGAGCCACTGCCTGCATATTGATTTTTGCCTGTTCCGCCAGCTTCGCGTTCGCCTCAAATTCAAGCTGTGTCATGTCATTTTCAACACTCTTGATATTTTGATTGATCTGGTTCAGCAAAGTTGTCTTTAATGCCTCTGTCAGCTTAGATTTTACAGCGACAGGAATCAAAACCTGAATTTCATCCATTAGTGTACCTCTTCCAGAATGTCAACAGCGACTTTTTTATTTTCCTTTAAAGCCCCTGCTTTTACCACTGTTCGGATTGCATTAGCAATGCGGCCTTTTCTGCCAATCACCTTGCCCATATCTTCAGGGGCAACCTGGATCTGATAAATCTCCAGGCTGCCCTTATGGACAACGTTCACAGAGACGGCGTCGGGATTCTTTACAAGAGCCCTGGTGATATTTTCCACCAATTCATTCATAGCGCGCCTCCCTTATTTCTTCGCTTCAGCAAACTTTGCCATGATGCCATTTTTACGGAGAAGGCTGCGGACTGTATCAGTCGGCTGTGCACCTTTGCCAAGCCAGGAAAGGATTGCTTCTTCATCAAGCTTAACAGGGGCGTCAGCCTTGGCCGGATCATACCAGCCTACAGTCGCGACCGGAGTACCGTTGCGGGCTTCCTTGGAATCAATAACAACTACACGGTAGAAAGGATTTTTCTTTGCGCCCATGCGGGTCAAACGAATCTTTAACATAATTTCACCTCCTTGAAATCATAAGTTCTTTACTTGATTTATGAAATAATCGGCCTTTCCGGCAGCGCGGTCAGGCCGGTATTCCTGCAAAAAATTTCAGGCTTACGCCCCTTTCATCTGAACATACCCGGAAATCCGCCGAAACCTCCAAACCCGCCGAGACCGCCTGTCGGAGGACGCATCTTTCTGCCTTTCAGCTTTTTCATCTGCTTCTGCATTTCCTTAAACTGCTTCATCATGCGGTTCACATCCTGGATTTTCACGCCGGCGCCGTCCGCGATGCGCTTCCTGCGGCTGCCGTTGAGCAAATCGATATTCGCCCGTTCCGCCGGTGTCATAGACAAAATAATTGCTTCGATATGTCTGATCTCCTTGCCGTTTAGATCAACATCTTTCAACTGCTCTTTATATTTCCCCATTCCCGGAATCATGCTTAAAATGCCGGACATGGAGCCCAATTTCTGGATCTGTTTCAGCTGTTTCAGGAAATCGTCCAGCGAAAATTCGCCTTTTTGAATTTTCTTCGCGCCCTCTTTGAGCGTATCCTGATCCATATTTCTCTGGGCCTGTTCAAAGAGAGATTCCAGATCGCCCAGGTCGAGAATGCGGCCTGCCATACGGTCGGGATGGAAATCCTCCAAACCGCCGTCCAGCTTTTCACTGACACCGATCATTTTTATCGGTTTGCCGGTGACCGCCTTGATGGAAAGAGCCGCACCGCCGCGGGCATCGCCGTCCATCTTCGTCAGGATCGTGCCGTCTATACCGAGATTTTCATCAAATGTCCCAGCTGTTGTTACCGCATCCTGTCCTGTCATAGAATCCAGGACAAGAAGGATTTCATGAGGATGGACTTCGGATTTTATATTCCGAAGTTCTGCCATAAGTTTTTCATCAATTGTCAGCCGGCCCGCCGTATCAAGGATAACCACGTCCCGTCCGTAAGACTTTGCCGCATCCACTGCGTACCGTGCGATATGGACAGGATCCACATTATCAGGCATGCGGTATACGGGAACATCCACCTGCTGTCCGAGAACCTCCAGCTGCTTGATTGCCGCGGGGCGGTACACGTCGCACGCCGCCAAAAGAGGTTTCTTGCCGCGCTTCTTCAGCATAAGGGCCAGCTTGCCTGCTGTCGTCGTTTTACCGGCGCCCTGCAGCCCCACCAGCATAATCACTGTCAATCCGGAGGACGACATCGTAATCTTGCTCTGCGTACCGCCTAAGAGCTCCGTGAGCTCATCACGGACGATTTTGATTACCGTCTGGTCAGGCTTCAGGCTCCCGAAGACCTCTTCACCCACCGCCTTTTCACGAACCTGGGCAATAAAATCTTTCGCAACTTTGAAATTAACGTCTGCTTCCAGAAGAGCACGGCGCACTTCACGGAGCGCGCTGTCGATATCGCTCTCAGAAAGTCTGCCCTTTCCCCGTAGATCCTTGAAAGCAGACTGCAGCTTATCCCCTAAATTTTCAAAAGGCATCCGTCCACCTCAATCTGTCAATACTTTTAAAAGCGGCGCCGCTTCTTCTCTTGCCGTATCGGACAAGAGCAGAGAAATCTCTTCTGCCGCTTTCTTACGCTTCAGCCGTGCAGCCGCCACATGGAGCGCCGCTTCATAATTCTCCAGCTGCTCCTCCCCATGGCGCATGGCATCATGCACTGCCTGGCGGGAAATATGGAAATACTCCGCAATCTCCGCCAATGTGAGATTTTCATTATAATAAAGCTCAAGGCATTCCCGCTGCCTCACGGTCAATAAAGCGCCGTAGCAATCAAGCAGCTCGCCTTTCTGTACGATATTTTCTAAAAACATATCATCACCATACCGGAATGATTATATAAGAAACAAAACAGTCTGTCAAGAAAAAACACTTTACATAAAGAATATATTATCAGCTTCTGATCTTTAGCGGCAAACCAATAAACTGCCTGTACCTGATAGATTTATCTGTTTGACCGTTATGCTCAAATGCCGTTCTTCTTTACAGCTGCCTGTACTGCCAATCGGCAAAAAGCATCTTTTATATCTTCAGCTGATTTTATTTCCATCGGTACTGACCGCATTCCATATGCTTCTGCTGTCATTTGCAGGAGCTTTTTTGCCATGCGGCATGCCTCTTCATTTCCTGCCAGCCCCCACCGATATTCGTCGAGAAGCTCCGCCAGGAAAGATGATATGAATACCATTTCGCTGTCCCGGTCTATTTTTCGCCAGAGATGGCGCCATTCTTCTTCAATGCCGTCTTTTTTATATTCCCTGAAATACGAATACAGGACTTCCTCTGTCACCCCGTACCGCCTCAATCGTTCTGTCACACTGTGCTGCGTAGAGGGATAGAGATGATTTTGATTCCCTAATGCCTTTTTCACTGCCTCTTTGACCGTCTTCCCGATCAGTTCCCCCAGTTTGTTATGTTTCCCTGCGCTGCGGAAATAAAGCGGTGATTTCGGATCACAAACGATGACTGTCGAGTCTGTCCCCGTTCCTGTGGCAGGATTTTCCGAATACCGGCTTCCCACCATCAGTTCCCGAAGCGCCGCCGTCTTTCCTTCCGTACAGGTGACCAGAGCGCGGGTTAATATTCCCGGCGGCATATCGGCATTGATAAAAAGCAGGATATTAATGGTTCCCGGCCTGTATATTTCCGGACGCGCCCCCGCCCCGTAATATCCCGCCGGATCTCCTGCACACCCTGCGTTTCCTTCCACTCCTGCCGTCACGCAGGCTGCCACCTTAAGTTCTTCATAGGTTTCTTCCACGATGGCCGCGTTCTCCATCCGTGCCGCCGTGCCGATTCCCGTTGAACGGGCAGGATCAAGCCCCATAACTGCTGCACATTTTCCCAGATGCTCCTCATATTTTTCAAGGCTCATGCAGGGACCGGGCCCGCAGCAGGTATAGTTGAAAAGCCCCTTGATATCTTCTCTGTATCCGCCATTCAAGAGAGAAGTGCTCAAGACCTTTTTAGGAGCATTAAAACGGACTACGATGCTGCGTGTTTCAGGGATATGTACGATTTTCTCATCTGTACTTAACCGATACAATTCTATTTCTTTCATTTTACGTGCACCACCTCAAACGCTCTCGAGCGGATCCGCATTTTCTCTTCATCCCACTCACAAAATAAAACCGCAGGAGCGCCTTTATAGGTAAAAAGCCGCTGTCCTTCTACGATAACCGCGCTTTCCGCTTCTCTCATATCCATTCTTTCATGATATCCCGTCTGGTTGCAGACAATGACCGGAACACCGCATAATTTTGAACAGGTTTCCCAGACAGACACAGGATCGGAGCAGCATTTTCCCGGCGGCCAGGCCGCTGTAACAAGTACCATATCCGCTTTCTTCTTTTTTATTTCCAAACAGGGCTGTTCGTAATAGGAATCTGCGCAGACAAGCAGACCCACCCGGAGCGTGCCTATGTTAAACACATGGATTTCTCTTCCCAGGGACAGCCACCGTTCAAATCCCTTCCGGTGGGAGAACATCTTCCTGTGCTTCCCCAGAAACTCTCCTTCCCTGTTTATGACAAAACAGGAATTGTAGCCCTTTCCATCCCTTTCATCATATTCTGCTGCGGAAAGAAACATATCCGCTTTATTCCTTCCGGCAAAAAGCAGGTACCGGGACAGCTGCTTTTCCGAAAAGGAAGGAAGCTTCCCATTGTTGTCATGGAAGAAATATCCCTGAAGCGCCGTTTCAGGCGTAACGATCCAGTCTGCTCCGCGGGAAACTGCCTCTCCCGCCGCAGAAATGATACTTTTTCTGTTTCTTGTTTCCGGTCCTTCCGCCACATCCAGATGAAGAAGTGCGATCTTCATTTTTCTCCTTTTTATACTTGTATTAATTTTATCCAAATTTATTTCAATACAATTTTATATCAAAAATATATATTCAGGCAAAATTTTATTATATTTTCCGATTCATATTCAATTTGGTCCGCCCTCTTCATTCCGCCATGCTAAAAGCCCTCATCCGCATGAGGGCCTGATGCAAAATCATTTATAAAGATATTTTCCTTCCCATTCTTATTCTATAAACGCGTTCGCTTCTTTCCATTCTGCTGCCAGTTTTTTCTGCCTGCTGACTATCTTTTTCGCTTCCCGCTGCTGGCGCTTCACCTGCTCCGGTCCGGTACCGCCGTAACTGTCCCTGTTCTTCACGCAGTTTTCAATTTGAAGGACTTCGTAAATATCAGTTTCAAAAAGAGGACTCATCTTTTTAAATTCTTCCATGGTGAGGGCAAGCAGCACTTTTCTGTTTTCAATGCAGTAAGCCACCGCGTTTCCCACCACCGCATGGGCACGGCGGAAAGGAAGTCCTTTCTTTGCCAGATAGTCCGCCATATCGGTGGCATTGGAGAAATCATTTTCCAAAACAGCCCTTGTACGCGCGCCGTTGACAGTCATGGTACTCAGCATACCGGCGTAAATATCCAAAGCGAACCTCAGTGTGTCTATGGTGTCAAATACGCCCTCCTTATCTTCCTGCATATCCTTGTCATAGGCAAGAGGAAGTCCCTTCATCACCGTCAGGAGTGCTACCAGATGGCCATACACCCGTCCTGTTTTCCCGCGGACAAGTTCACAGATATCGGGATTCTTTTTTTGCGGCATGATGGAACTGCCTGTGCTGTATCCGTCATCAAGTTCAATAAATCCGAATTCGCCGGTGCTCCACAGAATCAATTCTTCCGACAGGCGGGACAGGTGCATCATGCAGATGGATGCGAAGGAAAGAAACTGGAGAAGGTAGTCGCGATCGGAAACTGCGTCCAAACTGTTTCCATAACATTTTGAAAAGTGAAGTTTCTCCGCCGTTTCCTGCGGCATGGTGGGATAAGTCGTCCCCGCCAGAGCGCAGGCGCCCAAAGGAGAGGCATCCGCCATTTCATAGCAGCCGACGAGCCGTTCAAAGTCTCTTTGCAGCATGGCGCAGTAAGCCATCATATGATGGGCGAAAAGCACGGGCTGCGCTCTCTGCATATGGGTATAGCCGGGCAGGATGACATCCTTGTATTTTTCAGATACACCTATCAGTGCTTCTTCGGCGGCAATCAGCTTTTCCGCCAGCTTCGCGATATGCCGGCGCATATACATATGGAGATCTGCGGCGCACTGGTCATTCCTGCTTCTTGCCGTGTGGAGCCTTGCTCCCGCATCGCCGATATCATCAGTCAAACGCTTTTCCACATTCATATGGACGTCTTCCAGTTCCACAGAAAATGCAAACCGGCCTTCCTCTATTTCTTTTTTTATTTTCAAAAGACCCTTGGTAATCTTTTCCAGATCCTCTTTGGAAATAATGCCGCGGTCCGCCAGCATGGACGCATGAGCCAGCGAGCCGGCGATATCTTCTTTATACATACGGCAGTCGTAGGAAACAGAAGCATTGAAATCAAGCGCGCTTCTTTCCTCCGCTTTCCGAAAACGGCCGCCCCACATCATCTCACTCATTTTTCATTCTTTTCCTTCATCAGCGCACGAATGGTGAGAGGCAGCCCGAAGAGGTTGATGAAACCTTCCGCGTCCGCCTGGTTGTATACCTCATCTTTACCGAATGTGACAAATTCTTCATTGTAGAGGGAATAGGGACTTTCCGCGCCATTGGAGAGGATATTTCCTTTATACAGGCGGAGAGACACTTTTCCCGTCACTGTCTTCGAAGTTTCATCAGCAAATGCCTGCAGTGCTTCACGAAGAGGAGCGAACCACATGCCGTCATAAACGAGTTCGCTGTATTTGACGGCCGCCACTTCCTTGAAATGAAGGGTGGCGCGATCCAGACAAAGGCGTTCCAGCTCGCTGTGGGCATAGAAAAGAATAGAACCTGCCGGATTTTCATATACGCCGCGGGATTTCATGCCCACCAGGCGGTTCTCCACAAGATCGTCAATACCGATGCCGTTCTTTGCGCCGATTTCATTCAGCGTATTGACCAGTTCCACACCGTCCATTTCCTTCCCGTTGACAGCAATCGGTTTTCCTTCCTTAAAGTCGATGGTAACAAATTCCGGCTGGTCGGGAGCATCTTCGGGATCACAGGTGACAAGGTACATATCTTTGTGGGGCGGATTGGCGGGATTTTCCAAATCATCCCCCTCATGGGAGAGATGCCACATGTTCCAGTCCATGGAGTAGGGATATTTCTGCGCCGCTTTTTCTTCTTCCGTCTGCTTTTCATCAAATTTATCAATAGGCACGTTGTGCGCTTCCGCATAAGCCATCTCATCTTCACGGGATTTCATATCCCACAGGCGCCAGGGAGCGATAATCTTCATATGAGGTGCCAATGCCTTCACAGCCAGTTCAAAACGGACCTGGTCATTTCCCTTGCCGGTGGCACCGTGGCAGATGGCATCCGCTCCGTATTTCTTTGCCATATCCACAAGACACTTGCCGATCAGCGGGCGGGCAAAAGACGTTCCTAAAAGATACCGGCCTTCATATCTCCCGCCGGCCTGCAACACTTTGTAGGCGTATTCTTCAATAAATTCCCTGCGCACATCCAGCGTTTCCGCCACAGACGCCCCCGACTTCAGCGCTTTTTCATGAATCGCATCAAAATCTTCCGGCTGTCCCAGATTGACCGTACAGGCAATGACTTCACAGTTATAATGCTCTTTCAGCCACGGAATGATAACGGATGTATCCAATCCGCCGGAATAGGCAAGAACCACTTTTTTAATTTCATTCATTTACATGCCGCCTTTCTTCATCAACTGATTTTCATATAATTTCTTTTTATGAGATATGATATATTATACGATTATATGAATAAATAATCAACCTTGTTTCGGAATATTTTTGTTTCTTTTCTTTAGAAAACTGCTTTTTGCCAAATCAATTCAGGATAATTTTGACTGCATTTTTGTTTTTCCGCCGGTGCCATTATTCACTTTATGCAGAATTACGTCCCTTCCCTGTTATCCGGCGGAAAAATCACTTATAATAAAGATATATCATTTCCTGTTTTAAGAAAGGAGCGCCACAATGAACTTTTCCGAAAAACTTCCCGCTTTTGCGAACCCGCAGGGCGCCGCCGGAAAACTGCTGATTGCCTCTATGAATATTTTCCATACTCCCGTGTCCCTCTGGGGGATTTCCCATCTGGATCTTGCCGGTAATGAAAAAATCCTCGACATCGGCTGCGGAGGCGGCATCAACCTGTCCCGCTTTTTAAAGAAAGTTCCCCGCGGTCACGTGACAGGCATCGATCTTTCACCGGACTGCGTGAATTATTCTTTTATGCGCAACCGCAATGCCATTGCGGAAGGACGGTGTTCCGTTTATGAAGGAAGCGCCGAACTCCTTCCTTTCGGCGCAAATCATTTCGATGTCATCACCGCCTTTGAAACGATATACTTCTGGCCCAATCTGCCAAACACACTGAAAGAAATCAAAAGGGTGCTGAAGCCGGGCGGCACCTTCCTCATCGTAAATGAAGCGGACGGCTATGGATTTCTCGACAATCTGTACCCAAAAATCATCAAAGGCATGACTCTCTACAAAACGGAAGAGCTTTCCGCTATTCTTACCAAAGCAGGTTTCACAAACATTGAAATCGATACAAAACTGGGATGCGTGACCGTTTCTGCGAGGCGTCCCGTCACTGCCCTGGATAAGGTAAAAACGGCGGTCCGTTTCGACAACGTCCGCAAGTGGGGACGGGCCGCCCTCTTTGCGGCAGGAACGGCGGCAGCTGTTTGCACGGCAGCCTGCCTTCTAAAAAAGAATAAAAAGCAGTAAATGCAAAACGCTGTTTCCCCATCAGGAGAGACAGCGTTTTTACATAAAAAGAAATCTGTCCGATTAATAACAAAAGCCATGTTATCAGAGCCGCTTTATATTTCCTGAAAAAAAGAAACAGTCCTGTAAGAACCGCTTCCTTTTCATTCCTTATTATATTTCAGATACAGCCTGCTGTGTTTCATCTTCCGCTTCATCAGTTTCCGCTTCTGCTGTATCAGCTTTTACTTCTCCTTCAAAAAGATCGGCAGAACGGTCATCCAGCGCTTCGATGGGCAGTTCCATTTCCTCATCCTGTCCTTCCGGCGCTTTTACAATCTGCGGCTCCGGCGTATTCTTTGCAGATTCGATGAGAGCCATCGCCGACTTGAAATTGGCCAGAATCTTTTCAATATAGACCTTGACATCGCCTTCCGTTTTGAGCAGATCGGTATTCAGTTTGCGGCGGGCCGCTTCCGCATCGGAAATGATATGATGAGCTTCATTCTGCGCTTCCCGAACTGCCAGTTCCGCCTCTTTCTGTGCGTTTCTCTTCACATTTTCAGCAGTTTCCTGCGCCATAACCAAAGTGGAGGACATGGTAGATTCCATTTTTTCATAATTGCGGAGTTTCGTCTTGACTGTATCCATCTCCTCTTCCATCTCACGATGTTCGCGGTAAATACGTTCATAGTCACTTGCCAGCTCCTGCAGGAATGCGTCCACTTCTTCCTGGCTGTACCCCCGCAGTCCGCGGGAAAACGTTTTATTATGGATATCCATCGGTGTAATCATAAATAATCCTCCTGTTTCATATCAATGGTTTCATTTCTTATTTATAACGGTCAATCAGGAGCCCTGTCCGGCCTTTCCGGCTCATCCCCGTGACTTCCCTGATTTCAATCCGTCCTTTGCCGCGGATGGAAATAACATCTCCTGCTTTTACGGTTTGTGACGCGCTTTTCACAGGCTGCCAGTTAATTTCCGTCCGACCGCTCTCTACGCATTGTACCATTTTGTTGCGGGAAATGCCAAATCCTGCCGCGCCGACCGCATCAAGCCGAAGCGAAGCGACCGTGGCCCGCACCTCTCTGGCTGTCTTTTTAGGCGGCTCTAATTCTTCCAGAGATATTTCTTCTATCTGCACAGGCACCATAGCGACTTTCAGGAAATTCCGCTTAATCCATTCCGCCATGGAACTGTCTGCCACAATCTGGCACCCTGCCCCCTGCATGAGGATATCTCCCAGAACCGTTCTGTCGATGCCTAGTCCCATGAGCGAACCCAGTACATCACGGTGGCCGATGAGCCTGTATCGGTCATCCCAGGTCACTTTCAATGCGGTCAGCCCGAAATCCACGGGACCGTCATAGTCATTACGGGCAAATGCGACACGGATCCGTTCCGCTTCATGATATCCGCCGGAAGTTTTCACCGCCACCGTTTTCATGTGAGCCGCAATCGTCTGTCCGACCTGCGCCGCAAAAGGAGACATAAAGGGGCCGACGGCAAATGGCCGGCCTCTGTCCACGGAATCAGCAATATCCAGCAGACGGATCGCCATATCTTTCGCTTCTTCTCCGGTTGCGGAAAAGTAGCGGAGAATTTTTTCTCTGTCTTTCATTATTTTCTGCCCATTTCATCAGATTTCGCAAGAGCCGCCATGACGGCGTCCATGAGGGCGGCACGGATGCCGCGCGCTTCCATGGCATGGATGCCTGCAATCGTCGTACCGCCGGGACTTGTTACCCCGTCACGGAGTTCGGCGGGATGTTTTCCTGTTTCCAGCACCATTTTGGCTGCGCCATACAAAGTCTGCGCCGCCGCTTCAACTGCCAGCTTCCGCGGAAGTCCCGCGCGCACTCCGGCATCCGCCAATGCATCAATAATCACGAAAACGTATCCCGGTCCCGCTCCTGATAAAGCGCCCATCTCGTCAAGCTGGCGTTCGGAAACCACTGCCGCTTTCCCCAGGGCGGAAAATATTTCTTTTGCCGTTTCGATAAAATCCTCGTCAGCATAACGCCCTGCTGTAATAGCTGTCATACCCTCCCCGACCGAAGCGGGAGTATTCGGCATGACACGGATCACCGGCGTCTTTTCGGGAAGGCCGGCTTCCAAGGTCGCTGCTGTCACTGCCGCCGCAACAGAAATCACCCGCCTCGGGCGGTACGGATTTATTTCTTCCAAAACAAAAGGGATAATGTCGGGCTTTACTGCCAAAAGGACAAAATCCGCTTCTCCGATATCTTTCAGAGAAGCTGCAGATACGCCATATCGCTCTGCCTTTTCCACCGTTGACTTTTCCGTGCTTGCTTTAATGTATACTTCTTCTTTCGTCCAGAGGCCTTTGGAAAGGCATCCTGAAAGTATGGCGCCGCCCATAGCGCCGCAGCCGATCATCATAATCTTTTTCATACGCCCGGACCTCTCCATAAAGGAATCCCCGTAAGGCGGGGCAGGATGTCCATCTCAATATGCACCGCCGATGGCGCGCACAAAAGCACCTGCCCGTTCAGAAGTTCTACTTCTCCCTTGCCGAGATAAACGGCACCGCTCATGAAATCCACAAAGCGGCTCGCCGTTTCATCATCCACATTGCTGCCAAGAACCACAAGAACTACAAGTCCTTTTTCCATGGCATCCACCGCACGGCGGGCATCACTATAAGCACGGGGAACGAAGATGACAGCATCCAACGGACGGACAGCCCTCGCAGGCAGCGCGCCTGCCATACGGGGACCCGCCTCTTTACCGTCTTCTCCCGCAGAATCTATATACTCTTCTTCCTCCGGCTCCGTAACAAAAAGATCATAAAACAGCTCGGAGATCTTCGAAAAAAATGACATTATGCCTTAGGGGCCTGCGAATCCCATGCGGGGGCTTCCGCTTCCGGAAATGCCGCAAAATTCTCACGGGATACGCTCATATTATTTGGCGCGCAGAGGTAAATATTTTCAGAAACCTGGTCAATGCGCCCGTCCAAAGCATACATCACACCCTGAATAAAATCCACGATACGCTGTGCTTCATCGGCATCAGTCTTTTCCATATTCATTACGACCGGACGGGCAGCCTTCAGATGATTCCCGATTTTTTCGGCATCCTGATAGTCTTTCGGATTCACGACCACCATAGTATACGGTTTCGCCTGGCGGGTCGCTACTGCCGCACGGCCTGCTGCCGGACGGGGAGGAACAGGCTGCGCCGTATCTATCGACGTCCCCTCTTCTTCGTATTCTTCATCCTCGTATTCATCATCACGATCTGTAAACTGTTCCTTAAATTTATCCAGTAAGCTCATTTTGTTTCTCCTTTCCCATTTGCATAATTCCGCTCGCCAAAAATGGCGGTGCCGACGCGTACCATCGTAGCGCCCTCTTCTATTGCCGTTTCAAAATCCCGGGTCATCCCCATGGATAAAACAGAAACCTGTCCTTTGGGAAAATATGTTTTCAGTACTTCCCACATTTCATGAGCCCTGCGGAATACAGGACGTGTCATTTCCACATCCTCCACCATAGGCGCCATGCACATCAGACCTTTTACACGGATATGCGGGAGCATTCCCGCCTTCGCTGCAGCTTCGTCCAGACTTTCCGGCGGCAGGCCGTACTTGCTTGTTTCTCCGGAAATATTAAATTCCAGAAGCACATCCTGCACTTTGCCGGCCTGCCCGGCCCGTTTATCTATCTCTTCCATGATTTCCACGGAATCTACGGACTGGATCAAATCAGCAGCCGCCACCGCCTTTTTCACTTTATTTTTTTGAAGATGTCCCTGCAGGTTCCAGACAACAGGCATTCTCAAACGGCTCCGTTTGTCTTCCAATTCCTGCACACGGTTTTCTCCCACCTCTTTCACGCCAAGTCGGAGAACCTCCTCCATATCTTCCAATGGATGAAACTTCGTCACCGCCACAAGAGTCACGTCCTGCCTGTAAGGAGAACGGGCCTTCGCAGCCGCTATCCGCTTTTTCACAACTTCCAGCTTTTCTTCTATAGCTGACATCCTAATTCCTTCTATTATTTAATAAGGTACGTCGAAATATGAAAAAAGATATACCTTTTCATATTATAGCATAGGTATATCCTTAAAAAAATAATTGTTTTTTATTTTCAGGCACCGAACAAACCGAAGCGTAATCCACATACCGCAAAGCATGATAAATGCAGTTCACGGCCCTGCCATACAAGGCAGGCACGTAAAGCGGAACATGCCAGTATCTTAATCATTGGTATAAAAGCATTTCCTCAATTCAATCTGAATTCTACCGGGAATGTAATCCGGCAGGGGACAGGCACCCCATATTTATCAAGTGCAGGAGAAAATGTCCATTGATAAGCCGCATCGATCGCCGCCGCATCTAAGACACTGCTTCCTGACCCCTGCGCCACATAAGCGGAATCCACCGTCCCCGATGCATTGACCAGAATCGTTACATAAGTAATACCCGTCGTTTCCTTCATCTTTGCAGACGGCGGATAGACAGGAAGCACTTTATTTATCACTGTCGGCGGCGTAATAGGAACGCCGGCTCCCGGCCCGCTTCCATTGCCGTCACCTTCACCGGTACCGGTTCCGCTGCCGTCACCCGTACCAGTGCCGTCCCCGTCTCCCGTTTCCCCGCCGCTGCCGCTTCCGTCGCCCTGTGTATTCATCCCTTCATTTCCTGCCGCGGCATCAGAAGCAGACATACCTGCCGTGTCCGCTGTTTCTTTCTTATCCGCCCTGTCCTGCGGCTCCGGCTTTTCTTCCGCTGCCTTTTCATTAATTTCTTCATCAGGCATTTCCACAGGTTCAGCAGCATCATTGATTTTTGCTTCAGATGATTTCGCCGCCGGCGCCTTTCTCCCTTTGCTGCCTCCCCCGCCCCGGTTTCCGCCGCCCGCATCAAGCGATACCTGCAATACTTCCCCACGAAACGGAACTTCCATATATTTCACGCCGAACAATCCGAGCATGACAGCAGCAAATAAATGAATAAGGACAGCAGCGGCAATACCAACCGCATACCTCTGCCGGTCATTCATCCGCCTGCCTCCTGCTCCGCTGCCAGCCCGAACCTGGTGATGCCGGCCGCTTTAAACCGGTCGAGAACGTGGATGACATCATTGTAAGCGGCCTCCTTCTCTCCGCGGATAACGACGGAATAATTCGCGTCTGATCCGCTTCTTTTCTTTACTTCCGCCACAATCACATCCAAAGACATTTTTTTATCATCCAGCCAGCAGCTCCCATCTTTTTTGACAGTCACAAGGCTGCTGCTTTTAGAAACCGTTTCAGCGCTTTGCGCGTCAGGAAGGGCAATAGAGATTGTCCTCACTTCCGTCATGTACATCGTGCTGATGATAAAAAATGCAAGCAGCAGGAATATAAGGTCAAGCATAGGGCTGATCATCAGTTCAGGCATTTTATCCGCCTGCCTCGGTCTTCTCCTCATGATACCCCCTTATTTCCCGGACAATCCGGAGATAAGTGCATCCGCCACAGCATCCAGATCAAGCGTCGCCTTTTTATACCTCGTATTTAAATAAGCATGTACCAGCATACCTGTAATCGCGATCACCAATCCGAAAATAGTCGTAATCAGCGCTTCCGCCAATCCGGCGGTGACACCTGCCGTATTCTGCAAATGTCCCGTCATGGATGAAAAGGTTCCCATCATACCGGTAATGGTTCCTAAAAGCCCAAGCATGGGAGAAAGCCCGATGATAACACCCAGATAATCAAGGTGCGCCGACAGCTGATTCAGGTAACGGTCTGTCTTTTCATAAGTGACGGATTCAAGAGACCGGCCAAGGCTGTCCTTTTCAGACAAAATATCCTTTGCCAGTTTTGCCGCGCTGCCTGCCGCCTCTTCCGCCAGTTCCGCCGCCTCAGAAACATTGCCCCGTGTCATTTCCTTGCAGAACAGCATAACGAATTTCGTATCGGAAATCGCCTGCCGGTAATACATATACCGCTCCACCGCCAGAAATATAACTGCCAGTGAACAAAACAGCAAAGGCCACATACACAGGCCTCCGCGGACAAAATATCCTATTGCCGAATCAAAAATCCCCATCGTGTTCCCTCTTCCTTTCTTCCCGGCACTCTGCCGTCCATAAAAATTACACTCATCATAAAAGGCACAGCCAAACTGAAATGAGAAAAATTTTCCCATCTCCCATCCGGCTCATGCCTCGCGAGTCTTTTGATGATGAAATACAAACGGCACCCTGGCTCGGTTCATTGTCTGCCTGCCCCTCTGTGAAAGGACCACAGCAGGCCGACTCCACCTTACAGTTGCGAGACAGCTCCGGCTTTTCACCGGATTCCCCGTTCCTTTGCTCTTCATTCATTTTTCATTTTATTTTTATAATTAAATAGTATCATACAACATGAATAACTTCAATTTTTTACGTAAATGCTCATTGCCCGTCAATGTAATCTTCACCTGTGCCCGTTCATACATGGTACAAGACTGCTTCTCCCCGAAATGGAAGAGAAAGCAGTCTGATACCAAACAAAACTCTATTCTATTTCCCTTTTGTCTTTTGGAACCAGATATATTTTTTAGCCACCTGGTACATTGTTGACACAAAGGAATTAACGGGAATTTTCCGGTATTCCGCCTCCCTGCTTCTTTGATCCACCACTTCATGATTCTGGTCATAAATCCGGACGGCAGTAATCGCATACCGCTCTTCTTTCATATGGAAACGTAATTCCATCTCACTGCACACAGGCATTCGGTCGCCTTTCAATCGGGAAGCATAAGCCGCTTTCATCTGCTCCGGAATTTTTTTATCCGTATATACCGCCTGTACCGTCATCTGCACTTCATCGGGATCCGTTTCATTTTGTCTGATGGATTGTACATCAAAACGGTAAAGCGCAATATCATTGGCAAATATCTCCATCCAGCGCATCTGCTCCAATTCCTGCGGCGTGGCTTTCGGCTTTACCCCCATTTCCAAAATAGGTGCCGGCTGCCCCTTCATAGAATCTTCCGCTTGTACGCCATTCCATGCAAGAGACATGCACAGCATACCTGCCGCCCAAAACCATTTTCGCCGATTAGAAAGCAAAACGCAGACCTGCATTGACTTTCCATTCCACTTTGTAATCGCCGCCAAACCCTCTTGTTACATTCGCATAGAAAAGGTTGCTCCTGTTCAGCCTGTAAACACCTCCGATAGTCAGTTCTGCCCATGTATCACCGAAATCCTGTTCCACACGGGATGTATCTTCTCCTTCCGCACTGAAAGTGGCAGCTGTATCGCCTTTAAATTCATGAAGAATGCTTGCTTTGGCATACAAATTGCCTTTTTCTGTTGCTCTTCCGGCTGCGATGCCCAAACGGCCGATGAAGCTGTTCATGCTGTCCTGATGGACGTGCATTTTCTTATCTCCGTCAAAATCGCTGACCGCATCATAATCTGCACTGCCCAGCCTGGAGAAAAGCAGCTGGATCTGGGGTTCAACATAACCCGCGGCGGTGCCGAAACGTTTGCCATATTCCATGGACAATCCATATCCGGTGGCATGATAATCGCCATTGAGTTTTCGTCCCTCTGCATTGTAAACGGTGTAATCGTTCTCAGCACGACCCATCTTGCCGACGATATCCACATACTGTCCGTCATCAAAGACTTTGGTTCCGTAGATGCTTCCTACATAAAGTTTCGGATCACCTTTTCCGCCAAAATCATACTTCGCATTACCGTCATTATAATCAAAAGCTCCGCCGATGTGCCAGCCGGATGCCAGTTTGTGATCTGCGCCTACCTGTGCGCCCCAGAAACTGTCGGATAAATTGGTTTTATCTTTATCATACTTCACTTTGCCGCCGTAGGTTCTCGCCCACATCCCGCTTGATGCACCGAGACGGAGATCCCCGAGCCGCTGATTCATATCGGTCATGCCGGAACGCCAGGACAGCATGGATGTCGTCATCGCCGACTTGGCTCCACGCATCATCATTGTTTCCCTGTCTCCGAGAATATAGGCTACACCGCCGGGAAGAGATGTCGGTATCAGTCCGCCTGCGGGACTTACGGCTGATGTCCTCAACGCAGAGGGAACCGCCATCATTTTCATCATAAGAGGGCTTTCGGAAAGTTCGCCAAGCCTTCCTTTTCCGGTAGCGCCGTTAAAATCAATTCTGCCTGTTCTGGCAACAGACCGTGCAGTCAGTCCTTCATTCAATTTCACCGTGCCGTCCAGATTCCGTTCCCCGCTTGTATACGCCGTATAAGTCAGTTTGCCGGCAAGCCTTCCCATCGCTTCCGTTTCGCTCAGGCCGCCCCTGTCGCCGCTCATCGTGATCCCGGAATTGGCAGCCGCCGCGCTGATCGTCACGCCGTCTCCATTTTGGGTCAGCGTACCGAAATTGACTGTCGTATTTCCGCTGTAATGATCTATGGTAATTGCTTTATCGGACTTCTGGTTAATGATGCCGGCGCCGGCTGCCGTGTCTCCGCCATAGAAATAGGTAATACGGCTTGCGCCGTTGCTGCCCGTATCTTCATTATCTTCTCCATAGCGTGTATTTCTCGCCTCATTCGTCCACGTCGCGCCGTTTCGGAGCCACATGTTCACCGTACCGCCGTTATCCACAATGCCGTGAAGCCGGGAATTGGCTGTGGTAAAGGCCGCATTGACAGTCCCTGTGGGAAGGACGAAAATATCGCCGTTAAGATTGACATCTGCCGTCCCCGGCGTATTTCCTCCGACGCCGGTATTCATATTAATCGTGCCCTGATAAGCGCCGAGCGTATAGTAGCCGTAATTCATGCCGGAAGGCACCGTTATCTGCCCGCCGCCGACAGACACTTTGCTTCCTGCCGCATTGACAGTGATCCCGTTGCCGTAGACATCAAAGTTTATATTTCCGTTGACCTGTACTTCGCTGTCATTTACAGATGCCAGGATGCCCGCGTTATTGAAACGGGAATACACATTTTCATAATTTACGGGAATGCCCCAGACCGTATTATCGGCGCCCTTGATATTCACATTGCCGTTGATAATGATCTTGGAAGAAACGGCCGCCTCATAGCTGGATTCGCCCCAGCGGTTCGTCTTCTGGATAGCAATGCCGTTCCCACCCAGGCCGCCTGTCATGGCGATATTCACCGGCGCATGGATGGTAATCCGTCCGGAGCCGGTTTTCGGTGCGTCAAGCCAGATGGCATTGGTTATGGAATTGCCGCCCGGAAGCCCGGCAGTAATAACATTGACCTTTCCCGCGGTAATGGTGACATTCTTTCCGCTTCCCGCATAGATTCCCGCAGGGCTTCCGATGGTATGGGCGGACTGGAGCTGCAGGGCATGCGTGCCGGCATGGATAATCACCTCATTTCCCTCATGGGCGTCTACGGCAGCAAGGACATTCGTCACCCGGTCTCCCGTCTTATAATTATTTTTTGTCGGCTGGATGACCGCGTCTTCATCAAAGGTATAATTTAAATTATCAGTTGTATTGAAATCCAGATCCGCTTCAGTTCCTGTGATTTTATAACTATAATCAGGCGTACGCATGACCGCGTCCGGATTGGCGGTCCGCACCGCCGTCAGGGAACGGGCGGTCAGTCCCTCCGCCCGCGCGGCGGACAGGCTTGCCAATGTCCTCTTCACCTTATCCGGCTGGAGCATCGCCATGAAGTTAAACTGGAACATGCCGCTGTTGTTGGAAAAGTCCGTCGCTCTCCAGGACTGGGGCGTGGTGTCCCCATCCTTATAGACCAGGAGGTTCTGCCCGGCTTCCACCCAGAGGCGGTGCGTATGGTATTCCGCATTCAGCTTGCCGAACCACCCGTCATAAGTCCCGCTGGAAACGGGATTGCCCCAGCTAACGGGATTCTCCGACATCAGGTTGGACACCGTGGTCTGATAAACGTCCATCTCGACGCCGCCGGCGCCTCCCAGGTTATACCGCATCACATAGGCCGTACCGTCAGGCAGTACCTTCAGATCACGGAAATCTTTTACCTTCTGTTCATCCGTAAAGGTATTCGGCAGCGTGATATTCCTCGTATTTGCCGTGCTCAGCCCGCCATCATCCGACAGAGTGGCTGCCGTAATGCAGGTGTCCCCGTTGCCGAAGCCGTAATTTTGATACCCGCCGATGGCGGAGACCAGGATATGGTCATTGTACAGATTGAGCCGCGCTTCATCGGTATTCTTGCCTACCCTCGTGTAGTCCTTGCGCTCCAGCGAACCGTCCTGCCCGATCCGGTAGCGGAGCAGCCAGCCTTCGTCATAATTCTGGTATCCCCCTTCCTTATTGATGCTGGCAAGGGCATACAGGTTGTCCCCCTTCACCAGCAGGCCTTCCCCGTGGGCCTGGGCGGATGCGCCGTACGCGGACTGCGCTCCCAGAATCCCGTTTATTTCGTTTAATAAACTGTGGGTCCCGCTTTGAAGCAGTGTAATCGCGCTTCCTGAAATATCACAGACGCTCACATTCCCCAGGTCATAGCCGGTAACGATGAGGTAATTCCCCCAGGACGCCGCGGCATGGGTATTCACCGTCGTGGAAATTTTTCCCGTGCTTTCCGGGGCTGACCACTGGTTGTTTTCCGCATCCAGAAGTTCATTGGTTTTCAGATTCGTCTGGCTGTACGTATACTGGCGCAGGAATATCTTGCTGTCCCCGTTCACATGGAGATGGAACAGGCCGGGATCCCCGTTCAGATCCGTCCGCAGATCTTTCTCAACGCCCCAGATGTCGCTCTTCACACGGGAGCCCCGTACCACCCCCATCACGCTTTGGGCATAGTTGGATGGCGCCGTCACCACCAGATTGGCCGCCTCTGCCGCCACACCTCCGCAAAGCACTGCCGCCGCCATCATGGCAGCCGTTTTGGATTTACCTTTGGTACGCATAGATACCTCCTTTTATAATATACACAAATCCGGATGTCCGGATCTGTAAAACGGACAGATGTCAGAACTCATAGCGGACCGTGCCGTACCATGTCCGCCCCTGGATGGGATACTCCACATTCAGGTACCCGTAAGAGTTCGTGCCGAGACAGACCCATCCTTTCTGCTTCGGCGCCCGGTTGAAGATATCATTGCAGCCGAGGGTGATCTGCCATGCCTTCCCCGGCTTCATCTTGATGCCTGCATTGATGACGCTCATCGAGGGATAGGGGACCCCGTCATCCGTTTCGTCCCCCAGTTTATTGTATCTATACTCATTGATCGTATAGTACCTTGAGGTATAGTGCCACTCGCCAAACAGGGTGAACCGGGGGCTCGGGAACCAGGAGAACCGCAGATTCCCTTCCCATTCCGGCTGGAAGGTCGGATATACTTCCCGGTACACCGCATCCCCCAGCGCCCACTCTTTATTCTGCCGCCGGAACGCCTTGATTTTCGTATAGGCGCCTTCCAGATCCAGGCTGAAATGGCCCCACTTCAGCCCTGTCTGCAGTTCAAATCCGTGTATGTGCCCTTTCTGGTCATTGAAGTAGGATGCCCAGTCGGGCCCCGCCCGGTACAGATAGAGCATCCGGTTCGCATGGCGCCAGAAGTAGGTCAGTGTGGCATAGGCGTCGGAATGGAGGAATTTCCCGTTCCACAGCGTACTGAAATCGAACTGGGTCCCGTACTCCGGCTGGGGGAACTTGGAGGCGGTCCCCCTCTTGTTGGCGGGAACCGGCAGGATGCCTGCCCCATCCCCGGCAATTTCATACATATTGAGCAGGCGGAAATAGGTTCCTCCCGTCATGCGGAAGGTGAGATTGTCATTCACCTGTTTTTTGAGCGCCAGCTGCCAGGTGCCTTTCCCGTCCTGCTGTCTGTCCCGCGGCGTGATCCAGTGGAACCACCGCCATGCCGTATCGGCGAAGCGTTTCCCCTCGCTGTAGCCCACGATGACTGACCGATTATACCGCCAGGCGGGAGTCAGGAACCAGGTGCCTTTTTTATCCAGCGTGATGGTGTCCTGGACCTGGATATTCCATATATTCTGGTCATACCGGTTCCGGATGGCGCCCAGAAGCGTGGAATAATCGGAATCGCCGAGCACTTTATCCATCAGGGAGCCGTTCACGTGCATCCGCTCATGGGAATAATTGGTCTGGAATTCGAGGAGCTGCCTGTTTCCCAGCTGGTAGGTACCGTCGAGGAGGAAATTATACTTGCGGGAAATAAACCGGCTCCATTTGCGGAAAGGGACGTTTTCCCAATAGACCTGGTTCTCATTTAAGTGATACATGTGTTCCACGTCATAGTGTTTCTTCTGTTTCTGGAAATCCGCCGTCCAGCCCCATTCCAGGCGGCCGTTATGGTGGCGGTTCTCCACCATCAGTTCCTTCGTGTCAAGGTGCTGCCGCTTCCCTTCGGCATAAAAGGCGTCATCCAGCCAGTCCACACTGAACCCGAGCGACGCGTTCAGTGTGGTATTGCTGTATCCTGACCACAGGCTGTCCGGCAGATGGCGCCTGATGCGGTTCCAGCTGCCTTTCACCATCCACTCGTCATTCTGCCATTTCACGATGGCGCTCGTATTCTTCCGGTCATTCCATCTCCTGTGCCGGTTTTCCGACAGGGATTTGAGTTTTTCCACCCTCTTTTTTACATATTTGTGCCTTTCCACGATTTTCGCATACTCCTCAGACTGTTCCGGGTCGACATACTTCCCCTGTGACATCCATTGCGCATTCAGCTTGCCAAGCCGATCCGCCTCGTCAAGAACAACACTGTTCTTGCTCTCAATCGTACCGTCCACGGCTGCTTTCACATCGGCATTTTCTGGCTCATAAAAATATGAATCCTTATTATCCCAGGATTTCCGTAAGCAAGAATTTAGTAACTCTTTTTGCCTTTTCCGAGCAGATTCTATCATCTTCGTATTACCTTCTTGTATAAACTTTTTTAACTTCTGTTCAATCCGATCCCATTTCGCCTTAAAAGAACTGCTACTTGTCGCATCATGTGTATAAAAATAATCTTTTGCCGCTTCCTGCGGAACCAGCTCCGCGTACTCGTCTTTCCAGGTCCAATCCAGTTTCTTCCTTGCCTCATCCATATGATATTGGTAGATTTCCTGTGCCAAGGCGCCGCTGCTGGCAAACGCCATCCAGTCCTCAACATTCCCCGCCTTATATTTATTTCTCGTTTCATCGGAAAGATGAGTAGAGTAATTCCTTAATGTACGTATAAGCCATACCTTCTTATCCCCGTGTTTTTCATACTCATCTAATTCTATTCCGTAACTTAGCATCTCATACTTTGCTTCTTTCTTGGATTCTTTGGAATTCATGACGTAATTTTTATAAGGGAAGTCGCCTTTGGCCGTTTCATGATTAAGTCCCACCATGAGGCTTCCGCTCCCCAGCGGTGACATCACTTCGAGCGAGGCGCTTTTCCCCCCGAAGGATGATTTCCCGATTTCCGCCGAGATATCCGCCTTTGCCGGTCTCTTGGTCACAATATTCACAACGCCCCCGATGAAGGTTCCCCCGAAACGAGCAGGAATATACCCGCGGTACACTTCGATACGCTCCACATTCTTCACCGGAATGGTGGAAATATCCACGGCTGCATCTCCCCCCAGATTGGTCAGGATACCGTCCACGAATACCCCGACCTGGGCCGCCGTGGAGCCGCGCACGGTGACGACCGTATACTGCCCCTTGCCGTTCACTTCGCGCACATGGACACCGGGAACCATTTTCAGAAAGTCCGCGAGATCTTTCTGCTCCCCTTTAAATTCCTCCGGACGGATGACCGTGACGGTACCAGGTGACAGTTTGGATTCCCAATCGGGGCGCTTCGCCTCGACGGTGACCCCTGCCAGCCGGAAAGCCATGTCATCTTCTGCCGGCGCAGCCGGTATCTCCGCCGCCCGTACAGCCAGCCAAGAGGCAGGCATACTTACGGCAATCATGACTGCCATCCCCAAAAAATGCAGATTCTTTTCCCTTTTCATCATAAACTCCTCTCTCTAAATGTCAGTGTCTCTTTCATGACCGAAAACTTCCCCCGGCAACTGCCCGTTTCCATCCCATTAAGACACTATACAGACCTGCAAAACTCCCCTAAACCCATTCTCGCAGGGTCTTTATCTACTTTTTTCCATTGCGCTTCATCTCCATTCATTGCCACCGTATTTACTCATAACAAAAAGGCACAACCAAACTGAAATGAGAAAAATTTTTCCCATCTCCCATCCGGCTCATGCCTCGCGAGTCTTTTGATGATGAAATCAAACGGCACCCTGGCTCGGTTCATTGTCTGCCTGCCCCTCTGTGAAAGGACCACAGCAGGCCGACTTCCCTTACAGTTGCGAGACAGCTCCGGCTTTTCACCGGATTCCCCGTTATTAGATTCCGTTATCTTGTTTTTTAATTATCAGCTAATTGAATTCTATCATAGAATTTTTACATATTCAATTTTATTTTGTAACTTTTTGTGGATTTATTTAACCCCATCCAATGTTATTGATTCTTAAAAAAATGCAAAAAGAGTATCCCGGGGAAGCAATCCCGCCGGATACTCTTTTATCGTTCTGTCATTATTTCATATTTGCTTTTACAGCATCTGTCAGATCGATACCGCCATAAATAACGTCTCTTGCATTGATGACCATATCTACGCCTTTATCTTTAGCCGCTTTCTCCACAGCCGCCCGGAATTTTGCTTGGATGGGAGCCATGACTTCATTTTCCTTTTGTGCCAGCTGCTGGTTCAGTTTCTGTCCGAGTGCCTGTTTATCCTTATCTGACATATTTTTAGATTGTTCATTAAACTGATTCTGTAATTTCTGCTGTTCAGAAACCACAGTCTTCCCTGCCTGCATAAAAGCCGGCGTGGAAGATAGGACATCCTCCACATTGACATAACCGGACGCTGCGTCAGCCTGCGCCATCATTCCAAGAGAAGCAGCTGCCATCATCATAGAAATAAGAATCTTTTTCATATGTAAACCTCTTTTCCAAAATAAAATACACGTCTCTTTCACTCTTTATTTCTTCCAGAGCTTTTCCATAATTGTCGGATACACCGCATTTAAATGCCCCTGGATCTGGTTCAGGATCGCCACAACGAGCGGCGCATCAAAATGATCAAGCCCCGCAGGGATACAGCAGGTCAGCAGCACATTTCCGGCTTCATCCACACTGTATTTCAGCATACGGTACTGGTCATTCAACGCATTCAGCTCTTCACAAACGGCCGCCTTTTTCTCTTTTGTTACAATCGCTGCCGCCACCTGTACCTGGATGATCGTGTAAACACTGTCATCAAACAAAATCATGAAAGGAAGGTTCTGTCCGGCTACAGGAAGGTTACTGCGGAAAGCCTGGGAATGCACGTCATCCTTAAAATCCTGAATACCGAACCCGCTGATTTTTGCATCTTCCAGATGCTTCTTAAACAAAGCTACCTTTTCAACTCCTACCTTCACTTCCGGCACTGCGGTTTCCGCTTTTACCGTATTCTTATTCTCCGCCATTTTGTACGCTCCATTCCTCTGGTCACGCCAGAACTCAAACAATAATTCTGTGATATCTCTGTACACTTTTTCTTTTTCTTTCAAAGGAAGATTCCAGTCATTTGCCATATGGGCTTTAAAACGCAATAATTTGATTTCTTTCAGTAAATTCAGATATAACTGTTTGCTGACAGGAACAACATTGCCTTTTACCGCTTCCACCCGTTTAATCTCATCCTTTAGTTTGATCATGAATGATCTCTCCGATTTTTAAATACATTTGCTGATTATTTACTATCCTGCCGGCATTTGGGATAAATAAAAATCTGCGGGACAAGCCAGACAGTTACCGAATGTACAAGTATCTACTGCCCCCTATCCTGCAGGTCATTAGAAAGTTGAAAACAAGCGGCATCCGACTGGGGTTTCTCACCCTTCACGGCTGTAAAACAGTTCCGGATTTCCACCGGATTCTCCACAAAAGCCTTTCGACTTTGTCTTCTCTCTGAAATTGTTCTAAACAAAGGTTGTTCAGATATTATTATATTATCATAAAGCATATACCATTTGCAAATTATTTTTACTTTTTCTTTTTCTCTTATGGTAATTTTATTTTCATTATTTTTAAACTTTCTTTCATCTTGGATGCCAAGGGACGATAAATCCCTGCCGGGATTCCGACCGCTTTTTGCCTACCGGTAAAGTGTCACTCATGTCAAAACGTCATCCGGAAGGCCAGCAAAGAATCCATTACCATCACACTGAAGCCGGTAAGATGTCATAAAAGTAAATAGATTCTTCGCTCAGTGTCATATTGCTGCTTCCCATCTTTCTCACAAGATATTCTTACCCCTGCTCAGAATGACGGCGGACGGTAAGACGTCATCCGTAGCGTCGGTGAAGGATCTATTACCGTGATGAGGAAGCCGGTAAGGCGTCATCAGAATAATAGATTCTTCACTTAATGTCATGTTGCCGTTTACCTGCTTTCTCACACAGCATTCTTGCCTCCGTTCTAATGACGGGGTACGGAAGCCGTCATAATAACAGAAAACGTTAAGCGTTATAATGACGAGAAACGAAAGACGTCATCCTGAACGCAAGCGAAGGATCTATTACCGTGATGGAGAAAAAGATAAACTGAAAAGGACTGCCTTCCCATACCCGGAAAGGCGGTCCTTTCGTTTCTTCTTATTCAGTTCTCATAGCAAAGCTTTCTTCTATTCCCTTTTTGGAAGCATTCATCATCCTCAGAAGCTGAAGCGAATGCCTGCGTCTATTCTCCACTTGCTGGAAACATCAGCCCCGAAGTTTCTCGTGTAGGTTCCGTACAGATAGGTGTTCCTATTCACCAGCCAGCTTCCTCCTACTTCTACGTCTACCCAGCTGTCTTTCAGGTCTACTTCTGTCCCGCTCGTCGGTTCGTTTTCCGCACTGAAGATGCTCTTCACTTTCCCTCCGAATTCATGGGCCAGCGCTATCTTCGCAAACAGATTGCTTCTTTCTGTCTCTTTTCCTATCCCCAGTCCGATTCTCCCTATCACGCTGTTTATTCCGTCCTGGTGGATGTGCATTTTCTTCCCCCCTGCATAGTCGCTTACGGCGTCATAGTCTTTTCCTCCTAAGTGCCCTGCGGTGAGTTCAATGCTCGGGTCTATGTAGAAGCCGTTTTCTTTCTTCATCCGCTTCCCGTATTCCATGCTCAGCGACAGGCCGTTTGTCCTGTACTTCCCTTCCAGGCGGTGGTTCATTTCGTTGTATACGGTGTAGTCGTTCTTGATGTGGCTTCCTTTCAGGATGACGTCTATGTACTGCCCGTCTTCTTTCTGCATGGTTCCGTACAGGGCAAGGCTTGCCAGCTTCCCTTTTCCTGTCCCGTTTGCATAGGTGTCCTTCCCTGTTCCGTAGTCCAGGGCCGCCCCGATGGTCCAGTTTCCTTTTTTCTTGTCGTAACCTACCTGGGCTATGTCATAGGTTTGTTTGAGGTAGGTATTCTGTTTGTCTATCTTGTTCTTTCCGCCCAGGTATCTGGCCCAGATGCCGTTTTCTTCTTTGGCCAGTCTTATGTCTCCCATTCTTCTCTGCAGGTCGTTGTTGTTTCCTCTCCACAGAAGGACGGCAGAGGTCATGGCTGTTTTGGCGCCTTTCATCATCTGGGTTTCTTTGCTTCCATAAATAATGGGAGGCTTCGGCTTGGGGTTCGGGTTGGGATTCGGATTCGGATTCGGATTCGGGTTCGGGTTCGGTTTAGGATTTGGCTTGGGGTTCGGATTTGGGTTTGGATTATCTTCTGTTGCCGGGGTATAGAGGTACTGGCCTTGTCCTGTTCCTGCTTTATAGGTCATGGTTTCCAGTCTCTTTGTTGCTGATTGGGCTGTAAGGCCTTCTGCAATTTCTACCGTCCCTGCCAGGTTCTTTTCTCCGTTTTTGTAGGCTTCGTAGTATAGTTTTCCTGCCAGTGCGTTCAGTGTCTCGCTCACCAGATTCTTGTCGGCCGCTTTGCCCGAAGAGGTATTCAGCCCAGTATTGTCTGTACGAAGAGTAATACCACTTCCCGCTGCCGCTTTCCAAACAATAAAATCGCCGCCTTTTATCTTGGAAGGATGTAATTTATCATGCTGATAGAACACTTTCACATATCCGGAATAATTTTCTACCGTAATGGGCTTTTCATTTTCCTGGAAAATCACACCGGCCTGATCTGCATTCTTACCTCCTACAATAGAACGCAGTTTGCTGCCCGTAAAGGAATGAGAAACACCACGCCACGGCTCTGACGGTACCATGGTTCCCCAGACCTCATTATGCCAGGAAGCGCCATTTTGCAGATACATGGATAATCCTGTACGTTCACGAATGTCTTTCTTATCCGGTTCGTTTTTATTGTGTTCTTTAAAATCATCCAAAACGACACCATGCAGGACAGAGTCAGATGTTGTCAATCCCAAATTGATAACTGTCGGTCTGGAACCGCTGATATTGGCACTTTCTTCCCGGTCTATAATGCCGATGTTCCCATACACTTTTGTTGTACGGTTTCCTGCTCCAATCATTTCTCCCGCTTGATTGAGTTTGGCATTCATGTTAATAATCCCTTCTTCCGCATTAAGAGCAAAATGGGATATATTTTTATGCTTTTCTGTCCGGATCGTCCCACCGCCGCCGATGGTAATTGTCGAACGTGCGCCGGCATGTATGCCTGTTCCGTCAGTGGAAATATTGGCATCTCCACTGATGGTGATACTGCTGCCCGGCTGATCCTTGTCATAATTTAAACCTGAGAAAATACCATTGACAAAATAATGGTTCAGGAAAGAAGCATCTTTTAACGCCTCCTGCCCCGGTACTTTTACTTCCATATTGACATTACCATTGATCACTACACGTCCATGATGGACAGTGGCAATCCCATTGGTAAAAGTCGGTTCCGCCTCTCCGGTTGCATCAGGTTCCTTGTAATATTTATTTGTGACATGAATATCGACATCACCATTAACAGTGACAGTTTTTCCCGGAGAAGAACCGGAAATAATACCAAACGTGTCTTTGCCGCTGGCTTTGGACTTCAGCTGGTCAACATTGAGTATTAATTTTTTTGCGGTAATATTAACATCATGAACCTTTTTATAATTATTATCAGCTTTATATCCACGTCCGCAATAACTCTGTATCCCATACTGATCCTTGGAATTCAGGGTAAGTGTCACCCCCGGTGCATTGACAGTGATTTTATCTTTTTCACCAGTAATAGATTTTACATTCAATATACTGTCTTTCGTAAAATCATATGTCTTTGTATCACTGTGCCAGACTTTATATTTAACAAAATCACTTGATGACGCAAAAGCAAATTGACCATTAATAACACCTTTATTAAACACCGTTCCGGTCTGTCCTTCCGGAGGAGGAGTCGGATCAACTGCCGGAGTATAAATGTACTGGCCCTGCCCGTCCGCATCTTTGTAGGTGATTTTTCCTTCTCTGCTCGCGGACGGTGCTGTCAGCCCTTCGGCAATTTCTACTTTTCCGGTAAGATTTCTTTCTCCATCTTTATAGGCACTATAGTACAGTTTGCTTGCCAGTTTGTTCAGTGTAGCACTCACAAGGTTTTTATCCGCTGCTTTTGTGGATGAAGTATTGAGACCTTTGTTATCTGTACGGAGAGTAATATGCGAGCCTTCACCGGCATGTTTTACTACAAAATCTCCCCCGATAATATTTCCATCAGAGCTGTGGTCATAATATACCATTTCATATCCGTTATAATTTTCAACCGTAATAGGCTTGTTTTCTTTTTGATGGATGATTCCCCGCTCTGCTTCCGAAGCTCCGCCAATCAATTTTCTTACCTTGCTCCCCGTATAAAGATATGAATCTTTATTCTCTCTTTTCTGCACTGCTGCAGCACGCTCCGTGCCAATCCATCGGTTTTCCCATAGGCCACTGTTCTTCAAATAAATATCTATACCTGACTGATGCGGATTATTTCCATTTTCAGCAAATTCATTCAGCACGCCGCCAGTCAGTTTAGATTTACTTGTAGTGAGTGCAATAGAAACAAGAGAAGCATGGTTCCCCGGATTGGGATCCCAGCCGTAGTTTTTGTTGATAACACCAAGATTACCATAAACTTCTACATCTTCCGTACCCGGCTCATTTCCATTAATACCGGTATTCATAAATACCGAACCTTCTTCAGCAAGCATTGCATATGTTTCGGATGTCTTAATTTCATGGGTTTTGATCTTTCCGCCGCGAACCGTAATAAATCCATCCTTGTTTGCCTGAAGAGCAACTCCGGTAACGTCCATATCTACATTGCCGTTAACTGTGAATTTCGAGTCTCCATGGTTTCCATCACCCGTTTTTCCGCCATAACCGGCATAAATCCCGCTCATATAATAATGGGCGACATCTGCCCCTAAAGAAGCCCCTCTGGTGGCAGGCACAGCATTTCTTAGTGTCAGTTTCAGATTTCCGTTAACTGTCACCTGTCCTCCATCCAACAAGTATATCCCTGTCACATTATTATTTTCTTTTCCATTTGCAACACCGGAGCCGGAGACATCAACAACCACATCTTCATTCCATGTCTCCTTCTTATCATCTCCCACATAATATCCTATTGTTTTTCCCTGCCCATGCTTAATAATAGTCTTTGGAAGCTTTGGATCAACTGCTGGGGTATAGAGGTACTGCCCCTGCCCTGTCTCTTTTTTATAGGTGATGTCCTCTACTCTCATGCTGGCAGACTGCGCAGTGAGACCTTCGGCAATTTCTACTTTCCCTGTCAGGTTATTCTCACCTTTTGCATAGGCTTCGTAGTATAGCTTGTTTGCCAATTTGTTCAAGGTACCGCTTACCAGATTCTTATCCTCCGCTTTGGTGGATGAAGTATTCAAACCGGTATTATCCGTCCTTAAGGTAATGCCGGAATTGGCTGCTGCTTTGGCAATCTTGAAATCGCCGCCCTTCATCGCGAGGCCTTCGTTCGGATTTGTCGGCACCGTAGCGTCATGTTCATAAATTACGGTCGTATGCCCTCTGTAATTCTTTACGTGGATATCATGCGCATCCTGCTGATAAATAGTACCTGCTCCGGATACGGCATCCCCCCCCTGCAAGAATTCTACGTGGCTACCCAATGTATTGGCGGATGCTCCGCCGCCTGCAGAAGAGGAATTATTCCTGTTTTCCCAAACCGCACTGTTTTTCAAGGTCACATAATTTTCACCAATTCCTCTCCATGTAGTACCGCTTACAAGACCTGTAAGTTTAGACTCTTTATTCGTAAGTGAAACCCCGGTTCTGGCATGCTGCGTAGAAATAATATTGCCCTTGATTTCCACAATATTATTTTCATCCAATGGTTTGGCCATATTTCCTTCAGCACCGGATGATTCTAAGGTGCTATTGACCAATACTTCCGCTGCTTCCCGTTTCTTATCGTCAGACCATGATTCCGCCATAATGGAATCAGACGCATCAGTCACAATTCTGCCGCTTCCGATAGATATTTGTCCTTCCGTAGCACGGATAACACGAGATGTATCATTGCCTTTATTTTCCAGATCGACACGGCCTTTGATATCAATCTTGGCAGTCCCATTAACTTCCGCTTTAGCTTCAATTAACGGATAATGCTCAAACTTTCCTGTTGTCCGTATCTTTAAAGTGTCTTCCGCTGTATTTTTATTTTCAATGACCAGTTTGGCCTTTCCGCTTCCGAAATATCCGGCTCCCATACTGGTCTGCCCATGCACGACGATTCCTCTTTGTTCCAAACCGTCTTCTGCAGATATATCTATCCCCTTTGTATTTTTAATAGTAAGCGTTCCACTGTGCATCAAAATACCATGCGGGAATTTTACCTGGGTTCCTTTAAGGGCGATCAGCTTCAACGCATGATGATTCATATCAATCACGCCTTGTCCGTCCCCGGTCCACATAATAGGCGCAAATCCTTTGTTCATGTGCACTTCTGTAGAAGAATCAGTTCCCTCTACAGTAAGAACCACATCTTTATTGAATAAATAATTCCTGTCGCCTGAAGTAACCCCTTTACTCTTCCAATACTCAACAAACCGTCCGCCTTTCAGAACCCCCTCAACAATTTGATGATTCAGTTCATTGATGGTACCTGTATCGGGGGATTTCACATATCCCTGTCCGTTTTCTTTCTTGAACAGGAGGTCTTTCATTTTTATTGTCTGGGATGATGCCGTCAGACCTTCGGCAATCGCCGCTTCCCCTCTCAGATCTTTCTCGTCTCTTGTATATGCTTCATAATAGAGTTTCCCCGCCAGGGTATTCAGTACTTCATATACCTGGGCTTCATTGTCCGTATTGATGTTGTTTCTGTCTGTGACCATGGTGATCCATGAGTTTTCAGTCGCATTGGCGATATGGGTGTCTCCTGCCTTGTAGTCTTCTGCCTTTGTTCCTGCATTCTCATGCGCATAGATCAGTTTCATGTTCCCCGCATAGGTCTCGATACGGATCGTGTTTTCGTCTTTCTGGAATATGACTCCCGCTTCTTCTTTGCTCTTCCCTCCCTGGAGGTAGTATACTTTGCTTCCTTTGAATCCTTCCGGTGCCATTCCATAGGCTTCATTAATCCAGGTCGCACCGTTTTTCATAAACAGGCTCAGTTGTCCTTCGAATCCGTCCGCATTGTTCTGTTTGGTGTGGGTGTCAACGGCCAGACCTCTCCACAGGGAATCTCCTGTCCCCAGCCCGAGGTATATCTGGCTGTATTTCTGCGGTTCGGACGGATTTACGGCTCCGTTAAGAACTCCCACATTCCCTTCAATGGTTACTTTCTTTGTCCCTGCTTCTATCTCATCTTCATCTACATTAAAGTCTATTTTTCCGCTTTCCGCCGCCAGTGCATAGTGCGCTGCATCATCATTGTTCTCGATGGAAACGGTGCCGCCTCCTTTGACCACGACGGTTGAGCCGCCTCCATTGGCCAGGATGCCTGTTCCTTTTACTTTCAGATCCACATCGCCGTCAACGGTGATATGACCTCCTTTTTGGATGGCATAATTGGATCCCGCATAGAGTCCGGCTGTGCTGTAATGGGCATAGGCGCCTCCCGGATTGGCTGTATTCTCTACGCCCCATGTTCCGCCTTCTCCTTTAATGGTCATATTCCCATGGATATCCAGGCTGGAATTTCCTGCCACATAGGCACCTAATGCATAGCCTTTGCCTTTTGACTGTATGGTTACGTCTCCGGTGATGTCTGTTTTATAAGCATTCTGTTTGTTTCCGTTTTGAAGGTGGATACCTTCGGAACGGCCGCTCTTATTTCCCGCTTTCACCGCCAATTCTTTGGCCGTTATGCTGAGACTGTCTTTAGAACTCTGCTGCACGGTGGAAACGGTACCGTTCTGATCTCCGGCAGAGGTAAATGCCAGTCTCTTCCCTTCCGCTTTAATGACTACCGGCTTTTCACTGCTGACCATCGGTTGTCCGTTGGTCATCTGCAGGTCGGTATTTTCTTTGAAGAGATAGGTTCCGTCTGCCTGGCGTATTTTCTTTTCCGCATAGTACTTATCTTTGCCTGCATCCCCTGTAATCGGACTCAGTTCGGCTGCCGGCTGAGCGGTAACTTTTACATCTTCACTTTTTACAGTGCCCTGTCCCTTCTCCTTAGTAAAGGTAATATTTCCAAATCCGAGTTCCGCTGATGAAGCTGTCAATCCTTCTGCTATGACCGCTTTCCCTTTCAGATTACGCTCATCCGTAACATAGCTGGAATAATATACCTTTCCCGCAAGAGAATTCAGTGCCTGGGAAACTTTTTCCTTATTTCCCATATCCAGACCATTGTTATTCGTAATAACGGTCAGAAAAGAATTCTGTCCTGCTTTGTCAACAACAAAATCTCCGGCGGTATAATCTTCGATTTTTGTTCCGTCATTCTGATGATCATATATCAGTTTTGCATTTCCCCGGAAATCATCGATTTCTATCTTACGCTTATCTTTCTGGATAATAACTCCGCCATCAGTATTTAAACGCGTTAAATGACTGTCTCCGACATCTATTCTCCCGTTTTTATCTCTGCCGGTTCCATATTTTTCATGTTCCCATGTCGCGCCGTTTTTTAATGCAAGAAATCCTTTACTTCCTGTCAGCACCCACTCGTTATACGGCCATGTGTGCAAATCTGTTGTAAATAACCCTTTCAATACAGATTGAGAATTTCCAAGCCCGATAAAAACACTCGAATTCTGTTTTGATCGTATGTCCCCCAGAACTTGTACATTTCTTTCGGAATGGGCTACCGTAACATTCCCTTCAGTGTCCACACCTGCGTTCATGTAAAATTTACTCTTAGCATTGACAGAAACCGCTGCTTCGCCTTTGGAGTCAATTTTCCCTCCGCCGACAGCCGCCTCACCCCTATCAACAACTATACCGGAAGGCGCTTCTATATCGACGTCTCCGTCTACGGTGAGACGAGCCGCTCCGGGAGTGCTTTGAAGATAGATTCCTTTTCCCTCAGACCGTATCTTAACCGCATGGTCAGCACTTCCTCCATTTCTAATCCATAAATTGGAATTAGCTGCTTCATCATCAGACCGTTCCGCAAACAAGTATATGCCATAATCAACACCGCTGACAGACAAACTTCCCAGATTTTTCATCGTCAGATTGCCGCTACGCACAAATAACCCGGCGGATCCTCTGCCACCCCATTGGAAAGATCCTCCGATTCTATGTAAATCACCTTTCCCTGCACGCAGGGACAAATCATGCCCATTCATGTTGACAGTTCCGGTTTTGCTGCTTCCCCAGACCAAAGCGCCAAAAGCATAAAGTTGATCCATAATACCCGGATCTGTCTTATGAAAAACAAGACTTCCCTTGCTCAATTCGGTTGATATAATGGTATTTTTGTTAAACGTATAATCAGAACCGTTTCGGCTGCCTTTTCCTGACCAAAAATCCTGCTCTGCTTTCGCACCATCCCAATCAGCTTCAGCAATCTGATGATCCTTATATTCTTCGCCCGATGTTTCCGCATTTATCTGGGAAGGCAAGATAAACAATCCCGACAAGAGACTCAGGAGCACTGCTCTCTTTAAATGACACGGCCAAGTTTTACTTATTCTGGATCTCATTATTTCTCCTCTTTTCTGTACATACTGAAAATAAAACATAAACATGCATAACATACTTACAGCAGATCATTCATATAATCGAAAACACAAAACCGCTTTCATGATTGGCAACACAATTCCGACAAAACACATTCCATATCATCTTTTATAAACACAGAGGAGGTCTGCCGATAACAAACCGGCAGGCCTTCTGTTTTCCTAATATTGATATTATTTTGCTTTCCTGTCTATTTACAAAAGATTATTCTGTCCATATCAGAAGCTGAAGCGAATGCCTGCGTCTATTCTCCACTTGCTGGAAACGTCAGCCCCGAAGTTTCTCGTGTAGGTTCCGTACAGATAGGTGTTCCTGTTCACCAGCCAGCTTCCTCCTACTTCTACGTCTACCCAGCTGTCTTTCAGGTCTACTTCTGTCCCGCTCGTCGGTTCGTTTTCCGCACTGAAGATGCTCTTCACTTTCCCTCCGAATTCATGGGCCAGCGCTATCTTCGCAAACAGATTGCTTCTTTCTGTCTCTTTTCCTATCCCCAGTCCGATTCTCCCTATCACGCTGTTTATTCCGTCCTGGTGGATGTGCATTTTCTTCCCCCCTGCATAGTCGCTTACGGCGTCATAGTCTTTTCCTCCTAAGTGCCCTGCGGTGAGTTCAATGCTCGGGTCTATGTAGAAGCCGTTTTCTTTCTTCATCCGCTTCCCGTATTCCATGCTCAGCGACAGGCCGTTTGTCCTGTACTTCCCTTCCAGGCGGTGGTTCATTTCGTTGTATACGGTGTAGTCGTTCTTGATGTGGCTTCCTTTCAGGATGACGTCTATGTACTGCCCGTCTTCTTTCTGCATGGTTCCGTACAGGGCAAGGCTTGCCAGCTTCCCTTTTCCTGTCCCGTTTGCATAGGTGTCCTTCCCTGTTCCGTAGTCCAGGGCCGCCCCGATGGTCCAGTTTCCTTTTTTCTTGTCGTAACCTACCTGGGCTATGTCATAGGTTTGTTTGAGGTAGGTATTCTGTTTGTCTATCTTGTTCTTTCCGCCCAGGTATCTGGCCCAGATGCCGTTTTCTTCTTTGGCCAGTCTTATGTCTCCCATTCTTCTCTGCAGGTCGTTGTTGTTTCCTCTCCACAGAAGGACGGCAGAGGTCATGGCTGTTTTGGCGCCTTTCATCATCTGGGTTTCTTTGCTTCCATAAATAATGGGAGGCTTCGGCTTGGGGTTTGGGTTGGGGTTGGGATTGGGATTGGGATTCGGTTTGGGGTTCGGATTCGGTTTAGGATTTGGCTTGGGGTTCGGATTCGGATTCGGGTTCGGGTTCGGTTTAGGATTCGTTTCTTTTACATACCCTTGTCCACTTGCTTCACGGAAATCCATGTCCGCCATCTTCAACATCGCAGAGGATGCTGTCAACCCTTCCGCAATCGTCGCCTGCCCTTTCAGGTTCTTTTCCCCCTTTATGTATGCATCATAGTATAGCTTGCCTGCCAGGGTATTCAATGCATTGTACACCTGCTTATCGTCAGTCATCGTAATTCCGCTGTTATCCGTCATCATGGTAACTGATGAATTTTTTGCAGCTTCTTTTATGTGCACATCTCCTGTCTTATAATCTTCCGCCTTCGTACCCGCGTTCTCATGTTCATAGACCAGCTTCATGTTCCCTTCGTATTTATCGATGGTCAGTTTATGCGGATCATTCTGCAGCAGTATGCCTTTGTCCGCGCGCAGGCTTGTTACATGGCTGTCAATAGATTCTCCCTTACCGCGATTCTTGTAGTTGAAATCTGCGCCTTTCTTGTGATAGTATCCTACTCCTACCTGCTTGTGTTCCCAGACTGCTCCATTTGCCAGCACCATAGATACTTTTCCGGGTATCTTTCCCCATTTTTGCGTATCCGGATTAATTCCCGATATATCCGTGGTTACCAGACCCTTCAAGAAGGAGTCTTTATTGTTCAGTCCCAGCATGACATGACCGCCGCTTTCAGCACTGACATCCCCGGTAATCTTTACCGGACGGGTCGCAGAAGTAGCTTCTACCTTATTCTCATCATTCAGCTTTGCATTGACGAGTATCGAGCCGCCTGTATAAGCAGCCAAGGATGCGACATCTGTTCCTCTGATTGTTCCTCCTCCAATAAATACTTTTGCTCCGTGAGACTCAACAGCTCTCCACATCTTGGAGTCAATATCCACAAGTCCTTTAATGTCTACGAGCGCACTTCCATTATGTTTCTGCGCTTCAATAGCACCGAAATCTTCTCCCGTGTCTTTTACACGGATTTTTACTGCATGTGCCGGATCATCATCATTTTCTATGATTAACTTTGCATGGCCGCTTCCGCTTTTCCATCTTTCGTCACCACGTACCCCTGCTACCAGGATTCCTCGTCCATAAAGGCTTCCCTTCGGATCGGATTCGATGTACATTCCGTTGACATTCTTGATTGTTAATGTACCGCTGTAGACGGTAATTGCATTGGGGTTTTTCTTCGGCAGGCGCTCCGTAATGGATTTCAGTTCCAGCCGGTGTCCGGTCATGTCGATATCCCCGACCACATCACCATTCCAGTAGATATTTCCGAACTTATTATCGTTTACCGTTGTTACAGGATCATCTTCCGCATGGGTTACCAGTGACAAGTCATGATCAAATTTATAGTGGCCTTTTCCGTCATAAACTCCCGCTTTAGACCAGAAATCCCGCGCTTCTTCAGCAAAATAGTTCGCTTCCACGATTTGATGGCGTACCGGATTAACCAGTGGCGGCGGCGTGGGTTTTCCCTGCACATATCCCTGTCCGTTTTCTTTCTTGAAGAGCATGTCTTTCATTTTCACTGTCTGGGATGACGCTGTCAGGCCTTCCGCTATTGTCGCTTCCCCTTTCAGATTCTCTTCGTCTCTGATATAGCCTTCATAATACAGTTTTCCCGCCAATGTGTTCAATACTTCATATACCTGGGCTTCATTGTCCGTATTGATATTGCTCCTGTCCGTGACTACTGTAATGTGTGACCCTTCTGCCGCAGATCCGATGTGTACATCTCCCGACTTGTAATCTTCCGCCTTCGTGCCCGCGTTCTCATGCTTATAGAACAGTTTCATATTTCCCTTGTAGTTCTCAATGGTTATCGGTTTCTCATTTTTCTGGTAAATGTTGCCGCCATCAGCCTCAAGGTTTTTGATTTTACTTTCTTTAATGCTGTCTGTTCGGGCTCCTTTTCCTTCATGGTACCAGGAGGCTCCGTCAGAAAGCATCATGTACGTTTGACCAGCTGTTCCGGCATCTGTTCCTATCAACCCTTTTATGTAGGACCCGTCCGTATTCAGAACCAGTCCCAATCTTCCTTTCTGAGCAAGTACATTCCCTTCTATCTGTACATCATGTTTGACTGCTCCTGCCGTAAGAACATTTCTGTCCGACAAATTGCCGTTGATCTGGATTTTACCGTCATTATTTATCTTCAAACTGGACGCCTTATCCCCTTTGGCTATTATTTTCCCGCCGCCGATTGACACATCGCCCTTATTTGCCTGAATTACGCTGACATCATCATTCTCAACATCTACCAAACCTTTTATAACAAGCTTTGCGCTTCCGCCATTCTTTGCACTCCTGCCGTCCACAAGTATAGCTGCGTCTTTTTCCGCTGCCGTATTACGTATCTTCACAGCATGTTCCGCTTGATTATCATTAGATATAGTGAGGCTCGCTCCATTTCTGCCCTGTCCCCAGACATAAATACCGCTCTTTGCATTTTTATCGCCATGTATGTCAATATCTATACCTGCCGCGTTCTTTATTTCCAGATCACCGCCATGTGACAAAATTCCCGACGCATAATGCCTTAAATGATTTGCCTCAGAAACCAAGGTCAGCTTATGTCCGTTCATATCAATAAAGCCATCCGCTGTATAATCCGGATCTCCCCATATGATATTTGCTACATTGGCACCTTGATTTCCCCCGTATGTCAGAGTCTTGGGATTTGATAAATCAACCTTGATCGTGGTATCGGACTTCAGGACATAACGATGATCATCATCCTCACCATCTTTATACCCGTTATTCATCCAATACATATTCCCCGATCCCAGACCATCTTCAACAATCTGTTCACTTACATCCAGATTTGCCGGCGGCACGGGTTTATCTTCTACATACCCCTGTCCGTTTTCTTTTTTGAACAGCAGGTCTCTCATTTGTAATGTTTTAGATGACGCCGTCAGTCCTTCGGCTATCTCTGCCTGTCCCGCCAGCTTCTTTTCTCCGTTTTTATAAGCATCATAATACAGTTTTCCCGCCAAAGCATTTAAAGCCTTATACACCTGGTCTTTATCTGTATCAACAATTCCTTTATTATCTGTAACTACTGTAATGCGTGATCCTTCTGCCGCGGATCCGATATGGGTGTCTCCCGCCTTGTAGTCTTCCGCCGCTATGCCTGCATTCTCGTGGGCGTAATAGATTTTTCCCGCGCCGCTGTAATTTTCAATTACAAGCTGTCCCGCATCTTTTTGATAAATTGCACCGCCTTTTGCATCACCGGCAAACCTGGTTACACGGCTGCCCTGTCCCGCATTCAGCGTGTTCCATTCACCACCTTCTGAAAGAAAAAGATTCACCTTTCCTTTTATATCTGCCTGTGTTCCGCCGACCCATTTCGATCCGGCAGTAAGACCAACATAAGCTTCTGACCCAGCATCCATGCGAATCGTCCCCTGCAAATCCGCTTTTGATATTCCGATTGCGCTTCCATCCTGATTCACATTGATAAATGTCCGGAATCCTTTCGCGGCGCTGATAAGATACCGTTCTTTCTGATTCTCTTTGACTTTGAGCGTACCGCCGCCAATACGAAGAACATTCTTCTCTGTTTTGCCGCCCCAAAGCGATTCGTCCGTTTTAATCAGGTCAGAAAGTGACCCATTCTTTGAATCATCAATATCCGCTGAAGTAATAGAAATAGTATTATTGCTTCCAATCATATATATGCCATAAGTTTTTGACTGATCGCCCCGATTCCATTGCATAAGGCTAATTGCGCCCGGCTTGATTGTGAATCTTCCATTAATCGCTAAATCAGAACAGTCCATAGACGAAATGCCTGTCGTTTTGATAGAACCGCCGCGCAATTCTTCAATCACTACATCAGCATTGATCGTCGTCTTCACCAGGTCTTCACTTACTTTTTTATTAAATCTCTGGCTAAAATTACCCACTGCGATACCATGTGCAGCAGTATACTTGCTGCCGCTGTCTCCTGAGGGCGACCACAGCGTTTTCGCCTTGATGGTAATCGTACCGTTTTTCCCCGGATTGGTTTTATTGCTGTCAACCACGATAGTTGTCTTATTATTCGCCTTGATCCCGTATGCAGAATAATCGGTCCCCAAATCAGCAACTTTCGTCAAGTCGAGCGTCAGGTCATGACCCGCCATATCAATATTAATTGTCTTAATTGAGGCCTTATCATGCGTATATCCTAAAATACCTGCTGCGACGGACTTGAATCTTTCTTTAGGCATGTTATTTTTATTAACAACCTGTGCCAGACGGTCTGCAGTAAATACTTCACTTTCACTGATCGGATTTGTAGACTGATCTGCCATCACCTGGCATGTACCCGCCAGCAGCGCAATTGTAACACCGGCAGCCAGCCGCCTCATCTGTAATTTACTTACCTTATTCCGTTTCATAATTCCTCCCTATTTTTCAAACATAAACTCTCCGCCGGATACTCGATTAGCATCCCGGCCTTGCCCGATAGCAGGCAATTCATCCTCTTCTAAAACATACCCATCCGGATCTGAACCTCTTACCGCGGTCATGAAACCCGTGTCACATGAACCGGATTTACTCCAAAAAGTATTTCAAATTATCCATGCCCGGCACTCCCTTTCATCCACTCCATTAAACGCAACAAAAAACGAGACAATAAAAAGATGCACAGATTTCATAATTCTAAATCTGAACCGGATTTCCCATATCCGGCTTCCTTATGCATCTAACCTTATGCCTCGCAAGTCATTAGAAAATCAGAAAACAAAGTGGCACCCTGACTTAGTTCCTCATTCTGTCATATCTCCGTGAAAGACTTACTATGACACAATTCCCCATACAGTTGCGGGCCAGTTCCGGAGTCTCACCGGATTCCCCACATGAGCTCTTCAGCTTTTGTCCTCATATAGTATTAAATTATTGGATAACCATTATTTATTAAGAAACAGCTATTTGTATCTCATAATTTCAAATGATTATCTAATTTCATCTTGTAAATTATACTATATTACTTTTCACATATCAACAATAAATGATATTCCAATTGGTAATTTTAATTATTTTTTATAAATCCTTTTCAAATACAATGTTAACTTACTCTGTTTCGCATACTTATCTAATTATCTCCCAAGTATAAAAGACTGCCGTCCTGTCCCCAGGAAAGCAGTCCTTTATTTTTTCTTCTTATTATTCAGTTCTCATGACAAAATCTTGTTTCATTCCCCTTTTGGAAGTTGACATCATGCTCAGAAGCTGAAGCGAATTCCTGCATTGATTCTCCAGTCTACCTTGTAATCTCCGCCAAAGCTCTTTGTGAAATCTGCATAAATCATGCTTCTCGGACTCAGGTAGTAGTTGCCGCCCAGTGCAATTTCTGCCCAGGTATCCTTAAGGCTGAACGAGGAACGCTTGCCTGTTTTTCCGGGTTCACTGAACAGGATGTGTCCATCTCCGTCAAATTCATGGAACAGACTTGCTTTGGCATAGAAATTGCCTTTGTCACTCTCTACTCCGGCTACTACACCCAGGCGCCCAATCAAACTGTTGACTGATGATTGATTGACACGCATGCTTTCACCACTAGGCGCCGCTGCATCAAAGCTGTCCGATGACAGCCGGCTCCATGTCAGTTCTGCCTGCGGCGTTACAAAGCCTTTGCCCATACGAATCTTTTTACCGTATTCGGCACTGATGCCATATCCGTATGTATCATACTTACCTTCTACATAATTCCTGAGTGCCGGTGCACTGTACTTGTTGTAGGCTGTGAACTTATTAGAAAGTTTTCCTGCTTTCGCAATGACATCCACATATTGTCCATCTTCCGACACTCTGGTCGCATAGGCCGCCAATGTGTACAATTTCGGATCGCCTTTTCCTCCATATCTGTATGTTGCGCTGCCGTCATTGTATCCGAAAGCACCGCCTACATGCCAGCCTGATGCCAGACGTTTATCTATGCCCACCTGGGCCGCCCAGTAGCTGTTCTTCATATACGCATTGTTGGCGTCATAACTAATCCGGCCGCCGTAGGCTCTTGCCCACAAACCACTTTCCGCACCAATTCTGAGATCTCCCATGCGCTTATACATATCATTCATATCATTCCGCCATACAAGGATAGAGGAAGTCAGAGCGCTTCTGGTACTGCTCATGATAGAAGTTTCATAATCTCCGGTTTCAATTTCCGGCTTATTCGGCTTGGCAGGTGTGTAATCAAAGTATCCCCGTCCATCTCTCTTAAAGCTCAATGCTTCAGTTTTCAGACCGGCACTGCTGGATGTCAGCCCTTCTGCAATTCTCAGCTTACCTTTCAGATTCCTTTCTCCATTTTGATATCCGGTATACTGCAGCTTACCTGCCATCGCATTCAGCACTTCGCTAACCTTATTCTTATCAGCCGCTTTGTCCGAATTTGTATCCAGTCCGGCATTATCGGTAATCATGTCCACTGTGGAACCGGCATCGGCTGTTGCAACGAAAGTGCTGCCGCCAAGTACCTTTGTCGGATTCGTCTTGTCATGGGCATAAATAAGAGATAACCTGCCGCTGAGTTTCCCTATATCTGTATTTCCGCTTTCCGAAGCTGTCTTATCAAGAACGCCGTTGTTGGAAATAAGCTTGCGAACCTTACTATTGCCGGTCTGTTTCCATTTGCCTTCCAGATCGACATCCGTATTACTGTTCATACTGGTACCTGTCCAGGTACTGCCATTCCCCACTTTAACTTGCGTTTTTCCGCTGCCGGCACTGTTTCCGTCCCAATTTCCACCATTGGAAAGAGTTATATCCGTTTGACCTTCACCGGATACATCCCCTTTCAAAGCATTTCCGGCCCGATCCATAACAACATCAGCTGCAGATCCGGCATCCGTTTTGACACCGCCGGAAATCTTACCGTTTCTCAGTTTAAGCTTTCCGCCGTTAAGCGCGGATGCACCATTTACAACATTTGTATTTTCTGTTTCAATCGTTCCGTTATCTGCCGTCGCCGCACCGCTTACACTGCCATCGGTCAGATTGATACTGCCGCCCGCCGCTGCAGCGGCATTGCCTTCCGTTTTCGCCTCGCGGAGGAAAACAGTACCGCCATCGGCTTCCACATCTCCTTTCAGTTTACCACTCTGAAGGCTTACTGAAGATCCGGCACCCGCACGAACGGCTTTTCTGCCGGCACCTGCCGTTACATTGGTTATACCTGCTGCTTCCACAATACCGCCGCCAGAGGCCACGATACCATCTCCTTCGGCAGTGATATTAGAGTTTCCGGAAAGAAGCACTTTACTTCCCGCACCGTCGGCAACTACACCGGTCTTGCCTGTAATATTGGCATTGCCCTTAATATCAGCGGTCTTTCCTCCTTCTGCTTTGACACCGACGCCAGTATTTCCTCCATTCAGATTCAGCGTATTTTCTCCGCTGTCCACATGGATATCCTTCGCACCTGCATCGACAGCCGCACCGGAATCTCCGTTGACAGTAGCCGGATTCTTTGTGAACTTATAGGTATCCGTATCCGATTTATAAACGCCGGCTTCCTTGTATACCTGTTCAGAAGCAGTACTGCCGTCTATAGTCTTATTAATCGGATCCGTGACCTGTTCATTCGGATAAGCGGTTTCATAAAGGTACTGCCCCTGACCGTTATCTTTCTTAAAGGTGATATTTCCTGTTTTGAGAACCGCTTCAGAACTGGTCAGACCTTCTGCAATTTTTACAAAACCGGTCAGATTCTTTTCTCCGTCTGCATACGCTTTATAGAAAAGTTTATTCGCAAGAGCGTTCAGTGTTTCACTGACCAGATTCTTATCCGCAGATGCATTGGAAGATGTATTCAGCCCCTTATTATCCGTGATGAGGGATATGCCGGAGCCAGATGCCGCTTTCCGTATGATGAAATCTCCGCCAATCATGGTTTTCGGCGCTGTTTCTTCGTGTGCATAATATACATCCGTGTAACCGCTATAGTTATCTACGGTGATATTTCCTGTGTCTTTCTGGAAGATCTGTCCTGCCTTATCTGCACTTACTCCGCCGGCAAGTCTTGTCAGATGGCTGCCTTCGAAGTTTTTACCGCCCCAGGATGTTCCGGTATCTCCATACTTTTCATTCATCCATGCGGCACCGTTGGCAAGGAACAGATTGGCCTCCCCTTTGAAGGTCAACTCTCCTGCTTTCTTCCCTTCATCGGGGAATGCATTATACACAACCCCTCGGAGTGTAGAATCCGACGTGGTCAGTCCCAGATTAATCTGTGACAAAGTTCCTTTCTTATCCACCTCATTGACAGCACCGGTCGTTACCGCCAGATTTCCCTTAATATTGACTTTCTTGTCAAGGCTTCCTACGGCATTTCCGTTGCTGTCAAGCTTGACATTCATGTTGACAATACCGTCTTCTGCACGGATAGCCGCATAGGGATTTGTCGATGCCTTGTCCACTTCAATGCTGCCGCCGCCGTTGACTGTCACTTTGCTGCCGCCGGCATTGGCAAAAATACCATGGGCTTTGCCTTTCAGGTCTACATTTCCATTGACTGTGATATCAGCTCCCATAGAATTGGGCCCCATATTACTGGTGGAGTATAGTCCGGTTGCCCCATAATAACTAAAGCCGCCATTGTGTCCGTCTACATCGGCTGTCACATTTCCATTAACTGTCAATCTGCTGTTTCCCTGGATATAAGCACCCAGTGTATTAGCTGTTCCGCTTACTTTCAGATTGACATTTCCATTAATCGTCATTTCGGGCCGGATAGCTGCATTGCTGTTTGCCATATGGATGCCTTCAGCACGGGATGTGCTTGTCACTTCTACATCCAAGTTCTTCGCGGTGATTTCTGCTTTCTTCGCAGTAGACTGGTTGATTCCGTAGACTGTACCGCTGCCTTCCACCGTCTTCATTTTCAGCGTTTTTCCATCAGCCCGGATAATGACATCTTCTTCTACTTTTACTGCAGGTCCGCCTGCGGCAACAGTAATTTCAGAATCCTTTGTGAATTTATATGTACCGTCTTCTTTACGTACACCGGTATTGACATATTTCATGTCCTTCGCCTTTACGCCGGTGATAGTATCGGTAAATGCTGTTTCTGTCTGTTCTTCAGGAATATCCGAAGCCGGTGTATAGAGGTACTGCCCCTGACCATTGGATTCCTTGAACGTCACATTCTTCAAATCAAGAGAAGCTTCCGATGCAGTCAGCCCTTCCGCCAAAGCTGCCTTGGCAGAAAGTTTTCCATCCTTTGCCAAGTAATAGAGCTTTCCTGCCAGAGCATTCAAAGTTTCACTGACCAGATTCTTATCCGCCGCTTTAGTTGAAGACGTATCCAATCCGTTGCTCCCCGTCATCAATGTAATACGGGAACCATCCAATGCCTTGGATACCTTGAAATCGCCGCCGATCATTTGTTTTGGCGTGCTATTTTCATGGTTATAGTAAATGCGGCTGAAACCGCTGTATGTGCCGACTTCCACATCTGCCTTGTCCTTCATAGCGATGAGCCCCGCATGATCCGCGTCTTTTCCGCCGGTCAGGGTTGTCAGATGAGAAATACCGTCATAAGCCCCGTACAATCCGTTTGACGGACTCGGAAGCGTCGTTTTCCCGTTATTTCCTGCCGCATAAACGGCATCGGCGCGGGAAACCGCTTCATGATTCCAGGTCGCACCATTCTGGAGCCACAGGTTGATATCTCCCTGCTGTGATTTTCCGGTAGGCGTATTTTTATTCGTATTCGATACAACACCGCTCCAGGTGGAATCAGACGTCGTCAACCCCAGATTAATGGCACCGTCACGGAAATAGTATGTATTATCTCCATTTCCATCATCTTTCGATGCATAGAGATTCCCCACCAGATTCACTTTATGGTCGGAGGCTCCGGTCACTTTGACTTTGCCGCCGGCATCCGTTTCAGTCTTTACATTCACATTAACAGTACCGCCAAAAGCACCCAATGCCAGGAATCCCCGTTCTCTACTCTTCGGCGTGATAATATTGACATCGCCATTCAAGGTAAGAACATTATCCAATGAATTCTGCCCTGCGACTTTATAATAAGCATCCGTTACCGCGCCGTTCCCTTTGACTGCCATATCTACATTGCCGTTGATCGTGATGGAACTGCCACCTTCTTTGCCAAGATAAATTCCTTCCGGCGCCCAGCGGCTTCCCATATAGGTAGGATAGCCGCCGTCTTCTCCGGTACCCTTAATACCCCAGAAATCATCGGAAGACTGGTCATTTCCGGTACCGCGCATGGTGACATTGCCATTGATGGTCAGTTTGGTCTTTGCCGCTTCTGCCGCCCCCATATGCCCCATAAAAATACCATCTACCATATATGCACCGCCGTTGACGGTCATATTCACATCGGAATTGACAGTAATATCATCTCCATCCTCCAGGTAAATTCCGTAAGTCCCCATCATACCGACATTCGGTGTTTTCAGATTCAGCTGTTTTGCGTTAATGACCGCTTTTACATTCGGCGTCATTCCCATCGGCGCCCAATCATTGCTACCAGCAGTAATATTGACCGTCTTGTCTGCAAAGTTATAAATCAAGTCCTTGCTGTTTCCGCCTATCTGACTGACAGATCTGCCGAATACCTTGGAATCCTTCTTATAATCGAAAGTAATCGGACCATTTGCATCAATAATGTCACCGCTCGGATCTTCTTCGGGCGTATAGATGTACTCACCCTGACCGGTCCCGTTCTTGAAAGATATATTGCCTGTCTTCTTTGCCACGGCGGATGTTGTCAATCCTTCAGCAATTTCTACTTTACCCGTAAGATTGGTTTCTCCATTTTTATACGCAGTATAAAACAGTTTATTCGCCAGTGCATTAAGGGTGGCATTTACCAAATTCTTATCTTTTGCCTTGCCAGAATTTGTATCCAATCCCCTGCTGTTGGTACGCATCGTAATACCGGAACCGGCTTCCGCATTAGCAATTATCGTATCTCCGCCGATCATTGTTGCAGGAGACGATGCCTCGTGATCATAAACAAGAATAGTGTGTCCGCTGTAATGATCAATAGTAATGGGATTACTGTCTTTCTGGGCAATTACACCTGCCTTAGCCGGCGTGGTGCCTCCTGCCACTTTTGTCACGCGGCTGCCTGCAAACAAACCATACTGGTCTTTCGCCGTCTGTCGGTTTTCCCATATTCCTCCGTCCGACAGATACAGATTCACAGGACGCTCGTCTTCATTATCAGAAACACCTGTCCACCGGGATTTACTGCTGCCCAGACCCAGATTAACAGTTCCCCCAGCTCCTAAAGAAATTGTGCCCTGCACAATGACATCCTTTCCATTGGATCCTGTTTTCGCATCATTCATCCCCATGGTAAAGGTACCTGAAGTAGCAGCCACAGCTATATAGCTGGCTTCCTCCCTGTCATCCGGCGTAAGGATTGTGCCTCCGGCAATGGTTACCGTATTTTTCTCACTGCCGCGCATATCTACGCCGACACCTTTGACCGCCATATCCACGTTGCCGTTTAAGGTGAACGAAGCACCGTCTTTATCATAGATATTGATACCTGTTGCCAGATATGTCTTTATGCTGCCATACCCGCCCTTTTGAGCCGCAGAAACACCATAGGCATCATTTCCGCTTCCCGTGCCTTTCATAGCCAGGTTACCGTTAATGGTCAGCGCGGAACCGCCGTTATACAGTTTGATTCCATTCGCAAAACCGTCTCCGCCCTGTTTGGCCAGGATAGACACATTGCCGGCAATGTCTGCCTTTCCGCCTTCATGGATATATATACCGTATACATCACCCACAGAAGATTTGGTATCGATGGAAATATCTTTTGCCACAGCGTCAATCTTTTTCTTCGTGTACATGCCTACAGCACTGTTGCGTTCTGTCTTATTCTCCGCATTCAGTTTCAGACTCTTATCTGCCGCATGAATCGTAATATCCTTATTGATCCCCACCACGGCGGCCACAGCCTTATGGTAGCCAAGATCTTCTGTCGTGGTATCTCCGTCATCGACAGTGACCGTATTCACCGCATTGGTAAAAGTATACACGTCATCTTTCAGCACATTGGCTTTGACATACTCCTGATCCTTATCGGCTTCTCCGGTGATAGGGGTACCGAAATCAGACGTAGTCTGTCCATGAGGGTCATCTTCTGCGGGGGTAAATTTATATTCACCTCTGCCCGTGACATCCTGGAAGCTCATATTTCCCGATACGATGGCAACCGATGCGGAACTTGCCGTCAGGCCTTCCGCAATTTCTACGGTACCTTTCAGATTATCTTTGATTGCCGCATTGTTATAACCGGTATAGTAAAGCTTATTCGCCAAAGCGTTCAGAGTTTCACTGACCAGATTCTTATCGGCCGCCTTGTTGGAATTGGTATTCAGACCGCCGTTCCCGGTTACCATTCTGACAACAGATCCCGGTTCCGCTTTTTTTATCAGCGTCCTGCCGCCAATCATCTCTTTTGGCTTTTCCGCTTTATGGTCATAGACAAGAATTGCATGACCGCTGTAATGATCTATATTGATGTCCCTGTCGTCGTTCTGTCTGATAATACCCGCGTGGGCCGCATCACTGCCGCCTTTGAAATAATCTATATGGCTGCCCATGTAAGAGCCCGTCACGGAAGCAGTCTTCTTATTATTCCAAACCGCATCATGGCTCAGATACAGATTGACCTCGCCGGCATCGCTGGAAAAACTCCTGTTATAATCGGTTACACCTGTCCATGAAGAATTCTTGCTTGCCAGCCCTACATTTACAACGGCCTTAGACCCTGATCTTCTTTCGGTGTAAATATTTCCCTGAAGCACAGTGTCTTCAGCTTTGGCAGCCGTTCCGTCCTCATTCATATTAATGAAAACAGTACCGTTCACGCCCTTAACAAGCTTTGAATTCCCCTGAGCATGTTCATCCATAGGCGTCAGAATCCTGCCGCTGCCAAGGCGCATAACGCCGCCTTTAGCGGTAGAATTGATGGCAGTCCCCTGAATTTTTACGTCCAGCGGCCCTTCAATAGTTAATTTGGCATTATTCCCGATATTGGCAATGGCAGTTACCGATATACCCGTTGTATCCTTGGCAGCTTTTACCGTTCTCCATTCATCGGCACCTGTACCGGCTATTTTCAGCCCGCCTTTAATGATAAGTTCCGCATTGGGTCCGCGGTTTGCCACGCCGTACGCCATTCTGCCTGAAGTAGACACCTTATCAATCACTACATCCCCGGCGACGGAAAGCTTACCGTTCTCGGAAACATAAATACCTGTAGCTTCTCTTCCATCCGTCTGATCTGCAGAAATAACCAGCGGTTTGTTTTTCTCCATATTGATGAAATTGATGCTCTTCTTGTTGCCGTCCGTCCCTTTTCCAACACGGACAGCCGCCGCCTTTGCAGATGCGGAAGAAGCCGCTTCCAGACGGAGTCCATGATTTGCCATGTCCACGGTGATTGAATCATCGCCGTTGTAAGCTGCACTGACATATCCATCTTCAGCATGGGTGTCATCAGCAGTGACCGTAGTTTCGCCTTTCAGCAGTCTGTCTTTGATGATCGGCCCATCCAAAGGCTCTTCCGGTTCATATACATAGGTGCCCTGTCCGTTCTTATCAGCAGCCGTATCTGTCCTGAAAGCAATATCCCCACTTGCTGAAACAGAAGAGGAAGTCAACCCTTCCGCAATTTCCACAGTGCCTTTCAGCTTTGTGTCACCTTGCGCATAAGACATATAGTAGAGCTTATTTGCTAAACTGTTCAGCGCTTTTCCCGCCGCCGTTTTATCGGCCGTATTGATTCCGCCTGCACCTGTGCGCAGCGTGATGGAAGATCCTTCTTCCGCTGTCTTGATTCTGAAATCACCGGCGCTGTAATTTTCAGCGGCGGAACCGTCTCCGGTATGATCATAGAAAACAAGAGTGTGTCCGCTGTAATTATCTACAGTAATGGGCTTGCTGTCTTTCTGATAAATATACCCTTTATGCACTGCGTCACTGCCGCCATGAAGCTTCATTAAATAGCTGCCGTTATAGACAGGATTCTTACCGGCAAGCGTCGTAGTAGTCACATGAGACTGCTGCTCATTCGTCCAGGTGGCCCCGTTTTGCAGATACAGATCAAAATTCCCGATATCATGCATCGTATTCCCGCCGCTGCCGTAATTATCATTGTACTGTTCATACGCCGCCACACCGGTCCAGGACGAATCCTTATCTGTCAGCGCCACATGAAGATTTCCTCTGTGCTGCCAATCTGCCAGTTGGCCTCCGCTGTACTCAATAACTTTCTTTCCATACTGCCCTGTAACATACATATCCCCGATAATATTGGTTCTTGCGCTTCCTGGCGCACCATTTTTCATGTTGATATTGACAGTTCCTTTTTCTACACGGGCCGCATAGAAATTATGGGATTTGTCCGCATCCGCTGCTGTAGAAATAGTACCGCCGCCAACAGAAATTACACTGTCCGCACCCGCAGTATGCAATGCCGATCCCTTGAAATCAGAAATATTCACCGGCCCCGTAACGGTCATGGAAGTATTATCGCCTGTCATCCGGATCCCGGATACTCCGATATACCGCCCCTGCTTCTCCGCTTTATCACCGTCCACATTTGAAATGGTAAGAGAACCGTCAATCACCGCTTCACTTCCGCTGCCCTGGAAAGCAATACCTGTGGCGGAACCGCCTTTGGTATGCACCTTGGTAATCTCCACCGGCCCCGTTATATTCAGATGAGAATTCCCTTCAAGAAAAATGCCGTTGGCAGCACGGGTATCTGTATTGGTAGAAGTAATGCCGATTTTCTTTCCCGCATCATTTTTTACAGTGATATAATCATTATTTCCCACATAAACGGCATCGGCAATCTCATTGCCGCTTTCTGCCGCTATATTCAAATTGAATCCATTCATATCCACAATCATCGGATTATTTTTTGTTGTAGGAGTGGACTTATTGTACATGCCGCTGACCACTTTTCCCTGCTTCGCATTCGGTGAAACGCCTTTTGCATTGCGGTCAGCCGTTTCTTTTTCCGGACCGGTAATTGGCCCAACAAGTTCATCTGTCGCCGGTGTATAAAGGTACCGGCCCTGACCGTTATCATTCTTAAAGGTGATATTTCCTGTTTTGAGAACCGCTTCAGAACTGGTCAGACCTTCTGCAATTTTTACAAAACCGGTCAGATTCTTTTCTCCGTCTGCATACGCTTTATAGAAAAGTTTATTCGCAAGAGCGTTCAGTGTTTCACTGACCAGATTCTTATCCGCAGATGCATTGGAAGATGTATTCAGCCCCTTATTATCCGTGATGAGGGATATGCCGGAGCCAGATGCCGCTTTCCGTATGATGAAATCTCCGCCAATCATGGTTTTCGGCGCTGTTTCTTCGTGTGCATAATATACATCCGTGTAACCGCTATAGTTATCTACGGTGATATTTCCTGTGTCTTTCTGGAAGATCTGTCCTGCCTTATCTGCACTTACTCCGCCGGCAAGTCTTGTCAGATGGCTGCCTTCGAAGTTTTTACCGCCCCAGGATGTTCCGGTATCTCCATACTTTTCATTCATCCATGCGGCACCGTTGGCAAGGAACAGATTGGCCTCCCCTTTGAAGGTCAACTCTCCTGCTTTCTTCCCTTCATCGGGGAATGCATTATACACAACCCCTCGGAGTGTAGAATCCGACGTGGTCAGTCCCAGATTAATCTGTGACAAAGTTCCTTTCTTATCCACCTCATTGACAGCACCGGTCGTTACCGCCAGATTTCCCTTAATATTGACTTTCTTGTCAAGGCTTCCTACGGCATTTCCGTTGCTGTCAAGCTTGACATTCATGTTGACAATACCGTCTTCTGCACGGATAGCCGCATAGGGATTTGTCGATGCCTTGTCCACTTCAATGCTGCCGCCGCCGTTGACTGTCACTTTGCTGCCGCCGGCATTGGCAAAAATACCATGGGCTTTGCCTTTCAGGTCTACATTTCCATTGACTGTGATATCAGCTCCCATAGAATTGGGCCCCATATTACTGGTGGAGTATAGTCCGGTTGCCCCATAATAACTAAAGCCGCCATTGTGTCCGTCTACATCGGCTGTCACATTTCCATTAACTGTCAATCTGCTGTTTCCCTGGATATAAGCACCCAGTGTATTAGCTGTTCCGCTTACTTTCAGATTGACATTTCCATTAATCGTCATTTCGGGCCGGATAGCTGCATTGCTGTTTGCCATATGGATGCCTTCAGCACGGGATGTGCTTGTCACTTCTACATCCAAGTTCTTCGCGGTGATTTCTGCTTTCTTCGCAGTAGACTGGTTGATTCCGTAGACTGTACCGCTGCCTTCCACCGTCTTCATTTTCAGCGTTTTTCCATCAGCCCGGATAATGACATCTTCTTCTACTTTTACTGCAGGTCCGCCTGCGGCAACAGTAATTTCAGAATCCTTTGTGAATTTATATGTACCGTCTTCTTTACGTACACCGGTATTGACATATTTCATGTCCTTCGCCTTTACGCCGGTGATAGTATCGGTAAATGCTGTTTCTGTCTGTTCTTCAGGAATATCTGTAGCCGGTGTATAGAGGTACTGCCCCTGGCCGTTGGATTCCTTGAAAGTCACATCTTCCATACGTTTGGACAGGCTGGAAGACGTCAGGCCCTCGGCAATTTCCACTTTACCGGCAAGATTGGTTTCCCCATTTTTATACGCAGTATAAAACAGCTTATTCGCCAGCGCGTTCAGCGTCTCGCTGGCCAGATTCTTATCTGCTGCTTTGGATGAATCCACATTCAGTCCCTTGCTGTCGGTAATCAGATTGATTCCCGATCCGGGCTGCGCTTTAGTCACGGTAAAAGTCCCGCCGAGGATATCCGTGGGTTTCTCTTCTTTATGACCATAGTATATATTGGTGAATCCCTTATAATCGTCTACGCGGATATTGATGCCTTCGCTGTCTTCATCCTCTCCGGGTTTCTGGAAAATATGTCCCGCCTTATCGGCGCTTTCCCCGCCGACCAGCCGTTTCAAATGGCTTTCCGAAAAATCCTCTCCGAAATAAGCATCAGGCGGTTCGCCCCAGGCCTCATTCGTCCAGGAAGCGCCGTTCTGCAGCCACAGATTAATTTCCCCAAAAAATTTCTTGCCACCGGCGTCATTGCCTTCATCTTTAAACGCATTGTATGCGACCCCCGTCCAGCTGGAATCGGGCGTAGCCAGCCCCAGATTGACGCGGGTATAAGGCTCCGGCTCATTCACATTGATCGCGCCGGCAGATGCGCCTACATTTCCTTTGATCGTAACTTTGGAATTACCGGCTCTGACAGGCACCTTATTTTCGTCCCGCTCCATATTCATCGTGGTGGTGGCGCACTCCGCCAGCAGTGCGTAATACCCCTTGGTATTATCTTTATTGATTTCTATATTTCCGCCCTTGAAATAAATATCCGAATGGCCGCCATTGGCAAATACGCCGTTGGCATTCACCTTCAGATCCACCAGTCCGTTAACGGTCAGCTTCGGTCCCATCTGGAGTGTGTAATTATTTCCGGCATAGATGGCAGAGCCGCCATAATAGCTGAAACCGCCGTCATCTTCCACATAGACCGCCCAGGGGTTCTTTTCATCATGGGTATTCATGGTTACGTTCCCATTGACAGTGGTTTCCGCATTGCCGCACAGATACATGCCCAGGCCGTAATTAGCGCCATGAGCCCTGATATCCATATCCCCATTAATCGTCAGCTTGTACGGCGTATCCTTATTCGTTCCGTTCTGTCCGCCTACACGGATTCCTTCAGCGCGACTTTTCGTATTCCCTGCATTAATAAATATCTTTTTTGCAGTAATCGTAGTCCCCTGCAATGACTCTATCTCAATCGCATGAAGCTCTAATTTCTTATTATTTCTTTCCGCATTAAAAATTAAAGTCTGTCCCGATGCATCAATATTTACAGGATGGCTTAAATCTCCTATCTTTATACCATTAGCGGTATTAATTATTGCATCTGTAGTAAACAGATAATTTTCCCCATTATCCTTTAAAATCTTTCGATTTACATAAATGTCATCTTTATCTTTCTCCCCGGTAATACCATTTGTAAGCTGTATCGCATCAGGATACTTCTTTTCCATGTCTTCTAAGAAATCAGCACGAACATCATGATACAAACCAAGACTGCCAAGTAATGACAACGTAACTGCCGCCGTCAGAAACCGTTTCCCCGATTTCCATTTTGAATACTCTTTCATAACCTGCTCCTCCGTTTTTCCATTCATCAGAAAATATGAAATATATGCACTGCTTCTATCCCCGCTTCTCTGCCATAGAGGATTATCTCCGGCCGGAACCGTTATGATGCCTGCCGTTCTGCCATACTATTTCCGCACCGCCTTTCTCAGAACTCGCACCGGAAACCGGCATTCAGCTGCCACTCCCGTTTCCAGTCTCCACCAAATCCCCTTGTCACATCTATATAAATACGACTTACAGGTGACAGATTATATGTGCCGCCTATTGTCAGTTCCGCCCAAGTGTCTTTCAAGTCATAGCTGGTTTCCTTGGTGCCTCCGTCAGCAGCGTAATAGGATGCTTTAATCCTGCCGCCGAATTCATGGGCAATGTCCGCCCTCATGTATAAATCTCCGAAAGAACCGGCACGTCCCGCTTCAACGCCTGCTCTCGCCACATAACTGTCAAAAGATTGCCCCTTTACTGTCATGACGGCATTTTTATTGGAAACATCGTATTCATCAGGCTCCAAATGCGCCCAAGTAAACTGGATCTGCGGCTGCCAGTAGAAATCTCCCATACCGAAACGCTTTCCATATCTCCCTGCCACGCTGTAACCTCTGGCAGCAGATGATCCGGTAAACTGATTCCCCCCTCTGTCATACAGGGTAAATTCATTCTTTATATACCCGCCTTTGACGATCATATCCACAAAGGCTCCCCGGCCGAGATCTTTTGAACCGTAGAGCGAAAGGGCATATAATTTGCTGTCGCCTCTGCCGCCAAAATCATATTTGCCCTTTCCATCCCTGTAATCCAGAGATATGCCGGCACGCCAGTTATTGGGGTAACGGCGGTCGTACCCGGCTTCGCCTGCCCAATAGTTTTCTTTTATTCCGATACCGTTTCCGTCATATTTCCATCTGCCGCCATAAACTCTTCCCCATGCACCCTCCATGCCGCTTCGATAGCGGAGCATGTCCAAACGAAGCATCCCCTGCATGGCGTCATCTCTCCACTCCAAAGCGGAATCAGTCAGCACGCTGCGTCCACCTTTCATCAGCGCCGTCTCATTATCCCCATGGACAATCGGTGGAACCGGTGGTGTCGGTGGATTCGGATTCGGATTCGGATTCGGGTTCGGATTCGGGTTCGGATTCGGGTTTGGATTCGGATTCGGGTTTGGATTCGGATTCGGGTTTGGATTCGGATTCGGGTTCGGTGCTGATCCTTTTTCTACATATCCCTGCCCGTGGTTGTCTTTCTTATACTTCATATCCGCTAATTTGGCAGATGCTGATGACGCGGTCAGCCCTTCCGCGATTTCTGCCTTACCCGCCAGATTACTCTCGCCGTCCACGGATCCCTCATAATATATCTTCCCCGCCACCGCGTTCAATGCTTTCCATACAGCATCATCATTATTCATATCAATACCTGCGTTATTAGTGGATACAACAATTCCCGAACCGGCAGCTGCTTTCTTTATCCGGAAATCGCCTCCGCGGTAAGATGCGGTCGTACCGCCATCTCCCTCGTGAGTATAAATAACTTTGACATGTCCGCTATAATTCGTCACGTGGATTTCCGATACTTCTTCAGGATAAATGATGCCTGCCTTATCGGCGGAGTTTCCGCCCACCAACTGGTTCACATGGGATACTCCGTCATATTTCCCATAGTGGAATACGCTCGGTTGGGGCATTTTTTCTACCTGAAGCCCATTGGTCCGCGATGGAGAGCTGTGTTTCCATACGGCTCCGTTCTGCAGCCAGAGATTTACTTCTCCTGCCTGATCAGATCCGCTGTTGTCCACCACACCGATCCATTGAGAATCACTGTTTGCCAAAGCCAGATTGATACGGCCATTCTGGAAAAAGTAAGGCTGTCCGTTGTGGTCTTTATCATCCCGCATGGCAATGATATTCCCCTTGATATTCACTTTATGGGAAGCCGCATCCGCTCCGGCCATATTCACATTGATAGTGCCACCGTAACTGGCAAGGGCATAAAAACTCTCTTTATCGCTTGTCGGCGTCACTATGATCACATTCCCTTTATTGGCGTTAATAACAGCGATATCATAGTCATCCATGCCGGCAGACTTGTAATAAGGATCCGTCTTCATTGCGGAGCCGCGGACAGCCAAGTACACATCGCCGTTGAGATCAATGGAGCTGCCGTCCGACATATCCACATCGACCCCCGTAGGTTGCCAGCGGGCACCGGTATATTCATCCGCCCATCCCGGAACATGGCCGTCCGGCCCGTAACCGCCATGTATTTCCGCCGCATTGACTCCCCATTTCGCGTCCCGGGAAGAGGAATCCGGAGGTTCTCCAACGGCTGCCGGATCCCCTATATATACGTTGCCGTTGACAGTAATGTTCGCTTTGGCCCCCGTACCGGTGCCGGCACGCATCATGTAAATACCGTCGGCAAAACAGCTGCCTCCGTAAGTCTTAATCTGCAGGTTCCCGTTTATGGTCAGCCGGCTCCCGTCAGATGCGAGAATCCCCGCCCCCTGCGAATTTCCTGCTTCGCTGCTGGAAGTATCAATGGACAGCGTTCCTGTCCCGTCACCCACGGTGACAACGGATGTCGTTCCTTTCCCCGGCGTAATACCCTCAGCGTGATAAGTGCCGTGGATACTGATTTTTGATCCGTCTTCCAAGTTATACTTATTAACACCGTTTTCCACTTTATAGGCACTTCCGAAAGTTGCCTTATCTTTTTTTGCCTTGGTCGTGATACCGGAAGTATAAACCGGCGCCGCCAGCACATCCGAAACTGCTCCGGTGCCGCTGATAAGCAATGCTGCTATACCGGCTGCCAGCCACTTTTTTCTGCCATACACATATTTCATCATTATCCCGCCTTTTCTCCACTACAACGATCTATGCCTTACACTTCCATCTTCACGCCGAACAGCCATGTGCGCCCCGGCATGGAATACCATGTTCCCGGCGTATGGTCGCTCCATATGACATCTGTATGCTCCGCCCAAAGTTTATCGAAAATATTATTGATTTTCAGATAAAAATTAAAATCTTTTCTCGGTTCATAATTGAAACTCAGGTTATAAATTCCGTATTTATCGTCCGGCCACCCTTTCAAATCACCGTTTACCGGGTTCTTTCTCCGAATAAAATAGAATCCGTCCAGACCTCCGGTGAACTTCTTATTGTGATAGATCATGTCAAAAGTAAGTTTATCTTTCGGCGAATATCCGAGAGAAAAATTATCCCCGGGAACATTGGAGTACAAATGCGCCCATCCTACATTGGCGCTCCATTTGCTCCCGATCTGCGAAATCAGCTGGGCGTTCCATCCTCTTGAAACACCCTGATTAAAGTTTTTATATTTTTTTGATGAAGTATCATATCCGATAGATTGTTCATCTTTTGTTCTGAACCAGTTAAAGGTAAACATAGTCGTATCACTGAATACATGGCTGTATCCGACGGTATCCGTATGCCCGTAAGCAGGTCTGACTTTGGCATTTCCATACTGGGGAATATAAAGAACATCAAGCCCCGGCAGAATGTAGAAATCATTGCGTCCCGCATACACGGTATCCCTCGGTGTAACTTCATAGCTCAGGCGGTAGCTTTTGGATGTATGGCTAGAAAAATCGGCAGTGTATTGATCTGTCTCAGGGCGGTCATGCCGCAGGCCTCCGGAAAGAGACCACCGGGGCAGGAAATTCCAATCTTCCTGTATATAAAAAGAATAATTTTCATACCAGTGGTTCGTTTTGACCGGATTCCCATTTACGTCAAATCCTGCCGCCCGAAGAACATTGTCCCTTCCCTTTGAATAATCCACACCAAAAGTCAGTCGGTTCCATTCATCATGGAAGCTCACCTGCTCGCCGATGATGTCATAAGTATAGTCGCTGCTTATCCCCCAATTGGACTGCGCATTCATGTCATAATCCTGAAAATAATTTGTCTTTACTTTATTCCGGCGGTAAGTAAACTGGTTATCCCAATGCTTCCCGATGGATATCTTATCCTGCAGAGTCAGCATATCGGACTTATAATCGCCATGATACCGGTTTGAATACACAAAATCATATCCTCTATATCTTGACTTCATTTTGTCATAACTTAAGGAAAGAGAATGTTTATCAGTAAAATCATAAGCAAATTTCACTCCGTCCGATAAGGTATGGGTGTGCCCGGGCCATAGCCTTCCGTCACCGGATTTGGTATCACCTATCAGCAGTTTGTCATAATAGGCCATGTAGGAAAACTTCCCTACTCTCCCCATAGTGGTCAGCTTATATATTTCCCGTCCGCCGGTTCCTCTGGCTATATCCACGGTCGTTTTCTTTTCCCCGGGATTCTTGGTGATGATATTGATCACACCGCCTTTGGCGCCACTTCCATACAACGCGCCGGCACTGCCGCGCAGCACTTCTATACGTTCGACATTGTCCATATTATTCAGCAGAGAAGAATACATATACCCTGAATTATTCGCGCCGTTGAAATCGGTTACACGTACGCCGTCCACAAGCAGTATAATATCCTTGCTTCCATTAATCCGGATCCCGCTTAAATTGGCATTCAATCCATTTCCGCCATAATTCAGATACTGTGTCCCCGGAACTGTACGCAGCGCATCTTCCACGGTATTCAGATGGAGTTTTTCAATCTGCCGGCTCGTAACTACACTGATATCGGCCCTGGCATCCACCAAATTTTCATTCATGCGATTCGCTGTGACAACAACGGGCGCCATCTCAAAAACATACTCCTCTGCCAGCGAAGGGTATGCCATGCTTCCGGTTAAAACTGCTGCAGCCGCCATTACCAATGTCTTCTTCATCCTGATTCTCCTCATAACTAAAAAATATAAAAAAGATATGCACCGCTTCCGCGGCATTTCCCCGCACACAAAAAATTTATTTTTAATTTTTAACTTATGGTACGCTCATACCACAAATTTATAAAACGAGGCATAAAAAAGATACATAGAAGACTTCTGCCATATTAAAAATACAGCACCAGCTTCCTATGCATTAACTTATACCTCGCAAGTTACGCCAATCTCATAGAAAGCAGGTGGCACTCTGACTCAGTTCCTTATCCTGCGGCTCCTCTGTGAAAGGCTTGCAGCCGCAAAACTCCCTCTACAGTTGCGGGACAGTTCCGGATTCTAACCGGATTCCCCACGACTGCTTTCCTTATATAATTTTGTGTGATTCCTGCATGCAGGATATAAAGGTTAAATTCTTAATGCTTAAACCCATTTGCTTTAAGAATACCCACTTTTATGATATCACTATGCCATATTTTTTACAATATATGACTAATACTTCTATCACTTGATCACAATAAATAATTTATTTGTTCCTTAATATTAGGGATCTGTAATCAAAATCAAGTTTTATACAACACCGCCATTGTACTTGAATGTGCTGTTTATAACAGAACATAAAATTCCCGATTTTGAAAACCAAGCTGTATTCTTCGGTTTCAATTCCTTATTCCCACTGTCATACATTCATCAAAAAAGAGCTGTAGGAATGAGAAATCATTCACAACTCTCTTTTAATCACCGGTCTGTAAAATTTTTTGAAATACCAAATCTTTGTGACATGGGACAGGAAATGCTTTATGCCCGATTGACTATTCCACATATCGTATCTGCTTTTTATTTTCCCGTTCCGCTTTTGCTTTATCCCACCATCTTCACATTCTTATAATCTTCAGGAATCGAAAGTCCCAACGTTTCCGCCGATTTTTTATTGATGATGACTTCCAGCACTTCAGGGTCCTCTACGGCAGTGTCCTGTGTTTTGATTTTCCCGTCAAGCACATCCGCCGCCATGTGTCCTGCCTGTACGCCGGACTTGTAGAAATCTACGGAGAGCGAACCGAGCGCACCGTCTTTCGCCATGCTGTCCGCACCTACGAATACAGGAATCTTCGCAGGATCCGTCACCTTTACCAAAGTGGGAATGGAAGAAGCGATTACGTTATCCGTAGGAACATAGATGAAATCCACCTGACCTACCATGGATTCCGCTGCCTGCTGAATGTCATTGACAGAGGAAACGGTCCGTTCCACCACGGTAAGACCGATGGATGCCGCATGGGCTTTCGCCTGGTCCGCCTGGATCTGGCTGTTCACTTCGCTGGATGAATAAATCAGTCCAAGGCGTTTCGCCGCGGGAAGGAACTTAAGTCCCATATCTACCTGCTTCTCCACAGGGCCGCGGTCATTGACGCCGGTCACGTTCGTTTCCGGCCAGCTATTCGATTTTACCAGTTTCGCCATTTCAAAATCGGTAATGGCGCACCCGATAATGGGCAGATCATGAATTTCATTGGCTACCGCCTGTGCGGCAGGTGTGGAAATCGCACAGATAAGATCGGGACGATTGGCCTTGAAACGGGACGCAATGGTCTTTAAATTTGACTGGTCTCCCTGGGCATTCTGCTGGTCTACTGAAATTTTGTCCGCTCCGTAGCCCCTTTCCTTCAATCCGTCAAGGAATCCTTGATTGGCCGCATCAAGAGAACCATGCTGCATCACCTGCACCACAGCAATCTGTTTCTTCCCGTCATCTGTCTTCTTCTCTCCGCCACCGTTTCCTCCGCAGCCATAGAGTAAAGCTGTTGCCGCCACTGCCGCTGCTGTAAGTTTCATCCATTTTTTCATTTGAGAGCCCTCTCTTTCTACTGCACTTCTATCCTATAAAAAATGTCCCCTGCCAATTGCAAGGGACGACGGGACTCATCGCGGTACCACCCTGTTTACCTGATGAAAAAGAAACAAAAAAGGCGGCAACCAAGGGACGGATATTCCGTGGTACCACCCTACTTCATCAGATCAACTCTCAGCCGCTTAACGTGAGCCACTCCGGCAATGCCTACTGTTATTTCAGCAAAGCAGTTCAGGAAAGAACTTCGACCTCCTGCCCGCACCGATTTTCACCATCCATCGGTTCTCTGCGCCGGGAAAGGAAATTTACTTTTTTCCGTCAGCACTTTTAAATATTGTGATTATTTTAGCGAATGAGGATTTCCTTGTCAATAGTTTTGGGGAAACATTTTAAATTTGAGCAACCCTCTTTCTTCGGCAAAGGGCAGCAGTCACAGGACTGACAGGGCAGAAGGCGTCATTATGCATATTAGCGAAGAATCGGCTGCCGCGGTGAGGAAAACGGTAAAACGTCATCAAGGTAACAGATTCTTCGCTTTGTGTCATATTGCTGCCTTCCCTTATTCCCATAAAGCATTCCTGTGTCCGCTCTGAATGACCGGGGTATGGAAGTCGTCATAATGACGGTAAATATTAAGCATCACTATGATGGAAAACGTTAAGCGTCATAATGATAGGAAACGCTAATCGTCATCCTGAATGAATGTAAAGGATTTGTACCCGTGACAAGGAAAGCCAGTAAGATGTCACCAGCGTAATAGATTCATCGCTCCTCGTCACATAACTCTTTTCCCTTATTCCCATAAAGCATTCTTGCCTCCGCTCTGAATGACGGGATACGGAAGTCGTCATAATGAGAATACTCGCTTAAGGGAATGACACGAAGCTTAGAATGGAAGTTCCTTTTCTATCAGCTGATTACTGTCTTTTGTTATCTGTTATTAAGAAACGCAGTGACGCATAAAATGAGTGAAACGCCTTGCCCTTGGAGTTGGTGGGTAATATTCGCATGTGATAGCGGCATAAAAGATTAGAATAGCCAAAAATATAAATTACCAAACAGAACATTTACTGCCGATACATGTTTACCGGATACTCTCAAAAGAAAAACACCGTCCCTGTAAAGACGATGTTTTCTTTCTATTCCTTATTTCAATACGCCGATTTCCCTGTAATATTTTTCAGCACCCCGATGGAGCGGTACGTTCGCGATATCTTTCACCGCATCTTCCGGCTTGAGGCCTTTCAGGTTCTTCTGTGCCTGCCCCAGTTCATCTATATGTTCCCAGAAAGTTTTCGTCAGATTGTACACCACGTCTTCCGGCATATCCCCGCGGGTGAACATAACCATTTTAACCGCTGTGGTACGGACGTCCCTGTCCTGATTCGGATAGGTACCCGCCTTGATGGTATAACTTGCATACCAGGGGTATTTCGCTTTCAGTTCTTTCACGAGCTGATCATCGATATCTACCAGGCGTGCGCCGCCGGTTAAAGCCTGGGTAACGGCGGAAGCAGGAGCGCCGCTCATGATCCATGCGCCGTCAATGGAACCGTTTTGAAGCATATCGGCCGCATCGGTAAAGGTAATATACTCCGCCTGTATGTCATCAGGAAATTTCAGTCCTGCCGCGGTAAAATGGGCATTGCTTTCGTTATATACGGAAGATCCTGCCGACGCTACGGCAAAACGCTTTCCTTTTACATCCGCCAAAGTCTGAATGCCCGACTTGGCAGTGACCACCACCTGGTTCGGATTCATGTAAAGACCGGCAATCGCTTTCAAATCTTTATAAGGATGATCTTTGAAACTGTCCGTCCCGTTAAGACACTGGTATACATTGCTGGAAATAGCGATGGACACCTGCGCTTCACCGTCGGAGACCATGTTCAGGTTGGCAATTCCGCCTGCGGAAGCCTGGCTCGCTGCCTGCACACCGGGAACATTATTGCTCCACATATTGGTGATTGCCGCACCCACCGCATACAGGGCGCCTGATGCGCCGGCCGTCGGGAAATTAATTTTCACCGTCTGCGCTGCCGGCTGTGATGACGGCGCCGATGCTTTCTTTTCTCCGCCACAGCCTGCTATCATCCCTGCGGTGGCTAAAGCCGCCAGTGAAACCGCCACCGCTTTTTTCAAATGTTTCATGTTCATTTTTCCATCCTCCCATGCTGCAAAAAATAAATGATTATCATAAGTATACCCCTGTGCCGGGGGAAATCAAGTTTCTTTTCTCCGCCGCAGGAACTGGAATCCTATAACCGCGGCAATCCCTGCAAATCCGGCAAAGTCCGTCATCGTTCCGGGAAAAAGGAGAAGCGGTGAAGCAATGAAAAGTACGATCCGTTCCGCCCATCCGCACTTGCATAGAATCCAGCCTTCCAATGCGCCAACGAGGGCAAACGTCCCCACCGCCGCGCTGAAAACGGCCCAAAGGGTTTCCACTGCGGTCGCCGCCGGATCGACACCGATGAGAAGAACGGGATTATCCAGAAAGAAGAAAGGAATAATAAAACCGATAAGCCCGAGACGCACCGCCATAAGTCCGGTCTTTGTCTGATCGGAACCGGCAATTCCAGACGCCACATAGGCTGACATGGCCACAGGCGGCGTGATATTGGAAAGGCAAGCATAAATCAGGCAGAACATGTGGGCGATAAGAGGCAATACCCCCGCCTTGATCAGGACAGGAACAGCAACCGCCTGGACAATGACATACGCCGCGACGCCGGGAACACCCATCCCCAGAATAGCGGACATAATCATGACAAGGAAACCGGCAAGGTACACATGATTATCCTGCAGAAGAGACAGAATGAGGTAGCCCATGTTCAGTCCCATGGATGTCAGTGTGACCGTACCGATAATGACGCCGATGATGACGCAGCATACCCCTACGGAAACGGCGCTCCGCGCGCCCTCAATAACAGCGGCAATAATCTTATCTCCTGTCATTCTTGTTTCTTTGCGGAGCCAGCTTGCCGCCACAGTGATGAAAATGGAAATAACCGCTGCATAAAGCGGCGTGAATCCCGTAAACATCAGCCCGATAAGGCTCACTAGGGGAAGGACAAGATGTCCCTGTTCTTTTATCACCGACAATGCATCGGGAATATTTTCCCTGGCGATCCCCGAAAGTCCGAGCCGTTTCGCTTCAAAATGAACCGCCAGAAGCAGGCCGATATAGTAGAGCAATGCCGGTGTGACAGCTGCCAGTGCCACATAGGTGTAGGACAGGTTTAAAAACTCCGCCATGACAAAACCGACCGCCCCCATAATCGGCGGCGTAAACTGTCCGCCGGTAGAGGCCACCGCTTCTACGGCGCCTGCAAATTCGCTTTTATACCCTGTCCGTTTCATGAGCGGAATCGTAATCGTTCCTGTCGTCGCCACATTGGCAATGGCGGAACCGTTAATCATCCCCATAAGGCCCGACGCGATGACCGCCACCTTCGCGGGGCCGCCGGAAGTCGTTCCTACAAGGGTAAGCGAAAAATCATTAATGAATTTAGAAAAGCCCGAATATTTCAGAAACGCGCCAAAAACAACAAAAAGAAATATATAAGTCGCCGAAACGCCGATGCCCGTGCCGAGAATGCCCTGCGTTCCCCAGAATTGGGTAATCAGCACGCGCTTCAAAGTGAAACCGTTATGACCGAGATAGCCGGGCAGGTACGCGCCGAACCAATTATACGCAAGAAAAATTCCCGCAAGTACCGCCAGATTTCCCGATGCCCGCCGGGCCGCTTCAAAAACACAAACCACCGCGACTAAGGCAATGGCTGCCTCCATATCGGAAATACGTCCTCCCGTCCGGGCGATACGGGTATAATTCAAAATGAGATAAAGGAGACTGCCTGCGGAACAAAGGATAAACGCCACGTCCCAAAGGGGCGGAAGCTTTCTTTTCCGCGTTTCTTTTTTAAACGTCGGAAATAATAAAAATGTAAAAACAAGAAGAAAGATACAGTGGATCGCCCGCAGATTGACGGCACTGATTGCTCCGATGGTCGTGAAATACAGCTGGAATGCCGTCCACACGCACAGCAGTACGGCTACCGCCCTGCCTAACGGTCCCGTATATGTCCTCATACGGGAGTCCGCTTCCTTCTCCTCAAGTATTTTCTGCGCTTTTGCATCAAGTTCTTTTTTTGCTTCCAACGCTTCTTCCAGCTTTACGCCGGACTGATGTTCATCCATTCCGATTCCTCCTGCACTGCTGTCCTTCCTGTGTCTGCAACATCCTGCCATGATCGTCTTGTCAGATATCTTAACGCAGTACCGGCCGGCAGTCAACAGCAGAAATACTCTCTTTCCATGCAAGGGATACACGGAGTTCTTATGAAACAGATAAGCGGAATTTCCCACGAAAAAATCACCGCCCCTTTCGAGACGATGATTCCCTCTTTTCCTTACCTGCTTTCAAAGAATGCCTTGTACGCCAAGTACGTTTCGTAAGCGTCCGCCTTGGACAGCAGGTCGCAGGGAGCGTGCATGGACAGCATGGACGTGCCGCAGTCTACCACTTCCGCGCCCCAGTTCGCCATCATGAAAGCAATTGTTCCGCCGCCGCCCTGGTCGACCTTTCCCAGTTCGCCGATTTGCCAGCATACACCGGCATCATTAAAGATTTTTCTGACCTTCTGCAAAAATTCCGCATTGGCATCATTGCTGCCTGCCTTGCCGCGGGAACCGCCGTACTTGGTCAGGTTAACCCCGTATCCCAGGAAAGAAGCGTTGTCTTTTTCAGAAACTTCCGGGAACATAGGATCAAGACAGGAATTCACATCAGCAGAAAGCATCTCGCTGTTTTCCATGGTTTCATAGAAATCAAGAAGGCTTTCCTGTCCCTGCAGCGCAAGGAGTTTCATCACAAATTTCACGAAATAGGAAGATTCCATTCCCGTATTTCCATAAGATCCGATTTCTTCCTTATCCGTAAGAAGAGCGGCCTGGGTCTTCACACCGGGTTTCGCGTCCAGGATGGCTTCCAGATTCGCGTAAGAACATACGCGGTCGTCCTGTCCGTAAGAAGCAATGAGAGAACGGTCAAATCCGACGTCGCGGCTCTTTGTGGCGGGAACAAGTTCCAATTCAGCGGCGGCGAAGTCTTCCTCTTCAATTCCGTATTCCTTTTTCAAAAGCGTCATGATGGCGTCTTTCGGTGTCTGCCCTTCTTCAGAATGAGTACCCGCGACAGCCTGGAGCTGTTCTCCGGTAATCCCTTCCGCCAGAGTCTTTTTCATCTGGTCCTGTGCCATGTGGATAAGCAGGTCGGATACATAGAAAACGGGGTCGCTGTCTTTCAGTCCGATATTGATATCCACTTTTTTACCGTCTTTTGTGAATACCACGCCGATGAGCGCCAGCGGAATGCAGGTCCACTGGTATTTCTTAATCCCGCCGTAGTAGTGGGTACGGAAGTACACAATGCCGTCCTGTTCATGAACCGGATTGGCTTTCAGATCCAGACGGGGCGAATCAATATGGGATCCCACGATTTTGATGCCTTCATGGACGGGTTCTTTCCCAATCACCGCCAAAATAACGGATTTATCTTTCTGGTTCCAATATACCTTGTCTCCCGCTTTGAGCGACTTCATGGTATAGACAGGTTTAAATCCCTTTTCTTCCGCACGGCGGATAATTTCCGCTGCCGCCAGTCTTTCCGTGCGTGCCGTATCAAGGAACGCCTTGTATTTTTCACCGTATGCCATGGCGGCCTTGCGCTCACGGGCATTCATCCGCTGCCAGACGGATTTGCTTCTGCTGTATGTTTCTTTCATTTCTGCCTCCTAAAAGAGAATTATTTTCACATAGGTACAGTATAAAACTTTTTCTCCCTCCCCGCAAACCGCGGCCGGAAAGAAATCCCGCTTCTTCAGTCTCCGGGAAATACTCTTCGCAAAAGATAGGTCAGCCCCATAAAAACAGCCATCACCACGAAAAGCAGGGGATACGCAATGACCAGAAGATAAACGGAAGCGTCTAAACTTGACATGGTTCCTCCTTTATGACAAAACGGGAATAAGAGCAAGCACAAGGCCGCCGGCGACGACGGAAGCGACCTGTCCCGCCACATTGACGCCCATGGCGTGCTGGATGATGAAATTGGAAGGATCTTCTTTCAAAGCCATCTTGGCAACAACGCGCCCCGACATGGGGAACGCGGAAATGCCACAAGCTCCGATCATGGGATTCAGCTTTTGCTTGAGGAAGAGATTTGCCAGCTTTGCAAAAAGCACGCCGCCCACCGTATCGAAAATAAACGCCGCCGCACCGAGGATAAGGATCTTCAGGACATCAAGGGTAAGGATATTTTCCGCCGTCATCGTAGCGCCTACCGTAATGCCGAGAAAGAGCGTCACCAGATTAGCGAGTTCATTCTGTGCCGTATTTGCCAGAGAATCCACAACGCCCGATACTTTCAGCATATTGCCGAACATGAGCGCGCCAATAAGCGGTACGGAAACAGGAGCCAGAATACCTGCAAAAAGCACCACCATGAAAGGGAAAAGGAAACGTGCCATCCAGGACACGGGCTTTTCTTCTTTATATGCCATACGGATACGTCTTTCACGCTTTGTCGTCAGCAGTCTGATAATAGGCGGCTGAATAATCGGGACAAGGGACATATAGCAGAATGCCGTCACCGTGAGGGGCGCCAGAAGTTCCGCAGCAAATTTCTGCGCCACAAAAATCGTCGTCGGACCGTCCGCCGCGCCGATGATGCCAATCGCCGCCGCCTGGTTGAAAGGAAATCCAAAAGCTGATGCCAGAAGCGCCGCTGCAAAAATACCTAAATGGGCCGCTGCCGCAAAAAGCATGACATAAGGCTGTCGGATAAGCGGCGTAAAATCACACATCGCGCCTACCGCCACAAAAATCATGACAGGAAACAGCTCATTGGCAATTCCCGCTTCATAAAGAACCTGCAAAAAGCCCGGCTCCCCGCCTCCCACCGGGATAACGGCAAAATGCCCCGGTATATTTGCCAATATACAGCCCACTCCCATAGGAAAGAGAAGCACCGGCTCATAATCCTTTTTCACTCCGAGCCAGATCAGAATCCCGCCGATGGCGAACATGATCCAGACAGCGGGATCCGACATCTCCATAACTCCTGCAAAAAGTTCCTTAAAAATTGTTTCCGTGCTTGTCATAAATCTCTCCCCGCAAATAAACAGCCTTACAAAAAACGGACCCGGAAAATACCAGGTCCGATACTATTTCCTGCCCCTGTGCCATACGCAGAAAACATATTTACTTAATAAGGAAAAACAAGGCTTACACATGATAGCCGAGTACCGGAAGAATCATAAAGATAAGCAGCGCCCACACAATACCCGCCCCGATGAAAATACCTGCCGTAATGGCAAAGCCCATCTTGGAACGGGGGACGCCGAGCAGGCTGAAATTCCCAAACCAGCCGCGGCGGACCATGAACCCGTTGTCACTGCGCTGTCTGAACCAGACCAGCTTTTTCTGAGGGTCGATATTGTATGCCACGAGAATGGCAATGACTGTCGCTACCAGCCAATAAATGAGGAAACGAGCGGCATTGAAGTCCTTGACGCCGGACAAATCAATCATCTGCATATTTTTACCCTGCCTTTTAAGTATAACTGCTTTACCAATTTATATATTATACCGCAAGGCACGGTTTAGTCAAAAATATTTCTTAAAATTATAAAACGCCGGACAAATAACCGTAGCCTTCTTTTTCCATATCCGCTTCGGGAATGAACCGGATCGCCAAGCTGTTGATGCAGTACCGGAGACCGCCTCTGTCCCGGGGACCGTCATCAAACACATGCCCCAAATGGGATTCTCCCATACGGCTCCGCACTTCTGTACGCCGCATATTATAGCTCAGGTCTTCTTTGTAATTCACCACATCGGCAGAAATCGGTTTCGTGAAACTCGGCCAGCCGCAGCCCGACTCGAACTTGTCACGGGAGGAAAAGAGCGGCTCTCCCGTCGCCACATCTACATAAATACCGCGGTCAAATTTATCGAAATATTCATTGGAAAAAGCTCTTTCCGTCATGCCTTCCTGCGTGACAGCATATTGATCTGCCGTTAAAAGGCTGCGGAGGGTTTCCTCGTCAGGCTTCGGATACAGGGAGCCGTCAATCACGGGATCCGCCGCCCTGCTTACATCGATATGGCAGTAACCGCCGGGGTTCTTCTTTAAATAATCCTGATGGTACTCTTCCGCCGGCACAAAATGACGGAGCGGTTCCACCTCGATAGCGATTTTACCGGAAAGGGATTTCTGCTTTTCATCAAGTACTTCCCGAGCCACCGCCCCTTCTTCATCAGTGGTGTAATAAATGCCCGTCCGATACTGGCGCCCGCGGTCATTTCCCTGACGGTTCACACTTGTAGGATCCACCACCCGGAGGTAGTAAAGCAGCAGATCCCTGTAGGAAACTTTGGAAGCATCATAAGAAATATGAACCGTTTCCGCGTGATCTGTCTGCCCTATATGTTCGTAATCCGTCTTGTCCGTTTTCCCGTTGGCATAACCGGAAACCACGTCCACTACGCCGTCCACACGGGAAAAATATTCCTCCAGTCCCCAGAAACAGCCTCCCGCCAGGTACATATCCCGTAAATTTTCCTTATTCACTGTTTTCACCGCCATTTCTTTCTTCATACTTTCTTCAAGGCTTACCCCCACAGGCGCTTTTTCCCCGCTGCCTGAAGATGGAGTCATTGCCATCGAATACCAGCCGAAACCGGCTGCCGCAATGATTGCAAGACTTCCTAAAATTCCTGCCGTTCTCATCATAATCCTCCTTTACGAAATCCCCTTCATCTCCATAGCAAGCGATTCTTTGCTCATATGCCCCGGACGGAGCATCTTCACATTTCCTTCCGTATCGATCAGAGCCGCCGACGGATAGAAACGAATACCGTATTTCTTCGTCACCGCGCCGCCTTCGTCAAGAAGCACGGGGAGATTATTATAGCCGAGACCTTTATACCATTTTACGAAATCCTCTTTTTTCATTTCACCGCCAAATCCGGGCGCCACAACGGAAAGAACGACAAAATCCTTATCGTCACTTCCCGCCAGCATATCCGTATCAGCCAGCGTAGCCATACATACAGAACACCAGGAAGCCCAGAACTTGATATACACCTTTTTCCCCCTGTAATCGGAAAGTCTGTGTTCCTTTCCATTTACATCGGTCAGCATGAAATCCGCATCCTTTGCATCCATAAAATTCTGTGTGCGGCCGGCTGCCTTTTCCTGCTGCATCGCCGCGGGGCGGGCCATGTCATTTGCATCCGCATTCATACCGGATCCGCATCCCGCCAGAATCCCTGCCAAAACGGCTGTTGCCGCAAACGCTCCAAACTTTTTATAAGAAATTTTCATCATGATAAACCTCCTGTTTACAAATCTGTGAAATATTTCAAGAAATAACTGCCGCCAGCATATCCAGCTTGCCAAGCATAAGCAGGATCCCCATAAGAATGATCAACACGCCGCCAATCTTTTTCAGCAAGACCATATGGCGCTTCACGTGACTGCTGTACTTCAAAAGCCAGGAAGATGCCACTGCCAGAATCAGGAAAGGGACCGCCATCCCCGCAGCGTACACCGCCATCAAAAGACCGCCATACAGAGCGCTTCCATTTTCAGAAGCCACCACAGCAAGCACCGCCCCCAGCACAGGTCCCACACAGGGCGTCCAGCCAAAGCTGAAAGTCAGCCCCAGAAGAAACGCGCCGAGAATACCGCCTTGACGCTTCCCGTCCAGCTCGATCTTCTTCTGCCGCTGGAGAAAATTAATATTAATCAGCTCCATCTGATGCAGCCCGAGAAGTATGACGATACCACCCATGATATACGGCGTATAGGGATGATAAAAAATGTGGCTGAAAAAACCGGTCCCAAACCCGAGACTGAAAAATACCGTCGACAGTCCCGTAATAAAGAAAACAGTTTTTACCAGCGGAGATACATATACCTTCAGTCCGAAAAAAGAAAACGACCTCGTCCCGGGATCCTCCGCCAGCTTTCCCAAGTAAACCGGCAGAAGCGGAAATACACAGGGCGAAAAGAAGGACAGCACACCGGCCAGAAAAACAGCCCCTGCAAATAAATTATTGATTCCTTCCTGCATAAAGCACATCCTTTCATTAATAGATAAAAATAAATATGAGAATCTATATCATATTCACTTTTATCTATATAATATTTTATCTTTCTTTAAATTGCAATATTTTATCTATACGCCTTCATGACACTTATATGATATTTTTATATGAATAAAAATCGATTTAATAATCAAAAACGGAATCCCCGGCAAAATATCGGTTAATCACCGCCCGCCTTGAATATCGTTCCCAACGGGTATACCGCTTAGTGTCATCAGGGCTATGCAGAGAACAGTATCTGTATTTATGACCCTCTCCTTGCCTGCCATCCTTGCAAAATCAAAGCAGGAATAACTGTTCCGTATAGGCAGTTGATTTATCGAATTCAGATAGTCAATCGCTATTAGCAGCTAGAAATTAGCAGCTAGCAGCTAGAAGCCAAGAGTGGCAGCGAAGGATCTGTTACCGTGGTGAGGGAAGCCGTAAGCTTGTCACCAGAGGCATAGATTCTTCACTCTGTGTCACTGTCCCGTTTCCCGTCTTTCCCACACAGCATTCTTACCTCCGTTCTGAATGACGATTTCGGGAAAGCACGTCACTAACGATGAGGAACGGAAAACGTCATGATGACGGAGAACGAAAGGCGTCATCCAAAGAAAATGCTAAGGATCTATACCTGTGGTGAGGAAAGCCGTAAGCTGTCAACAGAGTCATAGATTCTTCACTCTGTGTCACTGTCCCGTTTCCCGTCTTTCCCACACAGCATTCTTACCTCCGTTCTGAATGACGATTTCGGGAAAGCACGTCACTAACGATGGGGAACGGAAAACGTCATGATGACGGAGAACGAAAGGCGTCATCCTGAACGAATGCTAAGGATCTATACCTGTGGTGAGGAAAATTGGTAAGGCGTCATCCTGAACGAATGTGAAGGATCTGTTACCGTGGTGAGGAAAGCCGTAAGCTGTCACCGGCATAATAGATTCTTCGCTCCGTTTCATATTTCCATTTACCTTTTTCTCATAAAGCATTTTTATAACTGCTCTGAATGACATTTTACGGAAAGGTGAACCTTTTCCGTCTTTTATCAACTGATTTCCGGCTTCCGCCAATCATCCAAAGCATCAGCAAACGAGCTATCACGCCAAAGCCTTGAGGACGAAAGAATCGGCACCCCATCACTCCAACCGTCCCGTTTCCCCAATTCCTTTTCCAAATTTACACAGCAAAAAACGCCCCCGTAAAGGAGCGTTTTCGTTTTAATTCAACCAGACTCATCAGCTTATACTGATCAGCCTCCGAACTGTGCCAGCATGGTGCCTGCCGCTACGGCAGTGCCGATAACCCCTGCTACGTTCGGCCCCATCGCCTGCATCAGCAGGTAGTTGGACGGGTTGTCTTTCAATCCTACCACCT